>APMI01029359.1_pt1 | contig 33204 bp, 38 predicted proteins | sample 667938 | NCBI WGS metagenome assembly APMI01 (sample SAMN01084076, study PRJNA167559) | wastewater metagenome | biome: Wastewater | place: Denmark: Ejby Moelle, Odense | collected 2011-11-28
CTGTTTTAAAAGCAGGGACTTTCTTTTTTAAATTACCAGTTGTTTTTTGATAACGCTGTCTTATTTTTGCGCCATGCAACATTTCCTGTTACAAGCTACCAATATCAACAATGCAGAAAATTATCTTCCCATAGGCATTCAGTTGTTTTTTGCGATTGGCTTTATTGCTACAATGATGGGGTTAACCCATTTTTTTGGACCCAAACGGAAGGGCACAGACAAACTCCAGAATTTTGAAAGTGGTATTGAAATAAAGGGCAATGCAAGGCATCCCATGGCCATCAAGTATTTTTTGGTAGCCATCCTCTTTGTGTTGTTTGATGTAGAAGTAATTTTCTTTTATCCTTATGCAGTTAATTTCAGGTCGCTTGGCTGGCAAGGCTTTGGTGCCGTAGCCATGTTCGTAGGCCTTTTTATTACCGGCTTTATTTACATCATAAAAAAGGGTGCGCTGGATTGGGAAGATTAGTGAATTGTTTTAACGGTTACACAATGAATGTTGAATTTTTAACCTGTAGGATGTAGACCGGTTTTGATTTAATAGGAAGTTCTGAACTTAATATCGAAGATTGTGTTTTGAATGTTGAGAAACAGCTCAATTCAACATTTAAAGTCATCATTCAAAATAAAAATATGTCACGTCCCGTACAATATAATGCTAAAATAAAAACGGTGGAAGCCCCTGAAGGAATGATGGGAGATGGCTTCATGGCCACTTCACTTGAAAAAGTGGTAGGACTTGCCCGTAAAAACTCCATCTGGCCACTGCCATTTGCCACCAGTTGCTGTGGTATTGAATTTATGGCAACGGCTGCCAGCCACTACGATATTGCCCGCTTTGGCGCAGAACGCATGAGTTTTTCTCCACGGCAGTGCGACCTGCTGATGGTAATGGGAACCATTTCTAAAAAAATGGGCCCCGTATTAAGACAGGTTTACCTCCAGATGGCAGAACCACGCTGGGTATTATCGGTAGGCGCCTGTGCCTGCAGCGGTGGAATTTTTGATACTTATTCTGTATTGCAGGGCATCGACCAGATAATTCCTGTTGATGTATATGTACCCGGTTGTCCTCCGAGGCCGGAAGCGATCATTGATGGTTTTTTAAAAATACAGGACCTGGTAGGAGAAGAAAGCCTCCGCAGAAGGAACAGCGACAAATACAAAGACCTGATGCAGGCATACGGTATACAGTAAAGAAAAATTAAGAAGCGATAGCAGTATTGCTTTTTGACTTTTTCCCCTTTTGATTTTTGACTTACTAACTTATGAGTTTGACCAACGAAACAATACAGCAAAAATTAACGGAGAAATTCGGAGCGTCACTTACCGACTGGCAGGAGCCCTACGGTATGCTTACTTTTACAGCACCCAAAGAACTCAATTTAAAAGTGCTGCAGTTTTTGTACGATGAACCCTCACTGGGTTTCCGGTTTCTTACCGATCTCCAGGCAGTACATTACCCCGACAATAAAGGCGCAGAACTGGCAGTGGTGTATCACCTGCACAATCTTGCTGAAAATACCAGGCTTCGTTTCAAAGTATTTACCGATGTACAAACGCCGGACGTTTACAGTGCTACGGCATTGTACCTGTCTGCCAATTTCATGGAAAGGGAAACCTACGATTTCTTTGGGGTAAACTTTGTGGGTCATCCCAACCTCATCAGGATCTTGAATGTAGAAGAGATGGACTACTTCCCAATGCGGAAAGAGTTTCCACTGGAAGATCAAACAAGGATCGATAAGGATGATGAAATGTTTGGTCGGGGTGGCACAGCCGGCTTCGGTACCGAAAAACAGTCAACCGGGGCAACGCTGGCTGAAGATCACAAACAGCACGATGGGGATACGGTTTTGTAAGGCTAATAATAAAACATGATCCCGTTCTCAGGGATAAAAAATAAAACGAATTAATGGCTCAATCCGAACATATTTTATTGCCGGAAGGTTCGCTCGAAAAGCAGACCACCACGCTCAATCTTGGACCAACACACCCTGCTACGCATGGAGTGTTCCAGAATATTCTGGAAATGGACGGCGAAAGGATATTGTCGGCAGTATCCACCGTTGGCTATATCCACCGGGCTTTTGAAAAGCTGGCCGAAAGAAGGCCGTTGTACCAGATCACTCCCATCACAGACAGGTTGAACTACTGTTCATCTCCCATCAACAACATGGGCTGGCACATTACCTGCGAAAGATTGCTGAAAGTGCAGACCCCTAAAAGGGTCGATTATCTCCGCATCATTATTATGGAACTGGCAAGGATAGCCGATCACCTCATTTGCAATTCTATTGTAGGGGTAGATAGTGGTGCTTTTTCCGGCTTCCTTTACCTGATGCAATACCGGGAACTGATCTATGAAATTTACGAAGAAGTATGCGGCTCCCGTCTTACTACCAACATTGGCCGGATCGGTGGTTTTGAAAGAAATTTCACCAATACAGCGTTTGAAAAGCTGGAAAAATTCATCAAGGAATACCCTGCGGTGCTGAAAGAGTTTGAAAATCTTTTCAACCGTAACCGAATTTTTATGGAACGTACTATTGGCTGCGGTCCTATCAGCGCTGAAAGGGCTTTGAATTACGGTTTTACCGGTCCTAACCTGCGGGCTGCCGGTGTTGACTATGATGTTCGGGTACATACACCTTACAGCAGCTACGAAGATTTTGAATTCAGCGTACCGGTGGGTACCACAGGCGACTGCTACGACAGGTTCCTGGTACGGAACGAAGAAATGTGGCAAAGTGTGAAACTGATCAGCGACGCTTATAAAAAAGTACAGGAATTTAAGGGAACAGAAGCCGATGTGTTCCATGCTGATTCACCTGCTTATTATTTGCCGGAAAAGAAGGATGTGTACACGAAGATGGAAGCGCTCATTTATCACTTTAAGATCGTGATGGGTGAAACCGACATTCCTGCCGGCGAATTGTACAGTTCCGTGGAAGGTGCCAATGGCGAACTGGGTTTTTATCTCATCAGCGATGGTGGCAGAACGCCTTACAGGTTACATTTCCGCAGGCCCTGCTTTATTTACTACCAGGCTTATCCTGAACTGATCAAGGGAGGAATGATGAGTGATGCGGTGATCACGATGAGCAGTTTGAATTTGATTGCGGGAGAGCTTGATGCTTAGAGCTGTCATTCTGAGCTTGTCGAAGAATGATTGCGGGAAAACTGGATGCTTAAGAAAATGAAAATTCAAAATTAAAAAGTAAAAAGGGCCATCAACATGATCTTCCCTTTTTGACTTTTGATTTTTAACTTTTGACTTTACAACATGATACAATTTAGTGAACAGAAACTGGCAAAGGTAGCAGAGATCATAGCACGTTACCCCCAGGGCAAACAAAAAAGCGCCCTGCTGCCGGTATTGCACCTGGCACAGGAAGAATTTGACGGCTGGCTGGACGTGCCGGTAATGGATTATGTGGCTTCCCTGCTCAGCATCGAACCCATTGAAGTGTATGAAGTGGCCAGCTTTTACAGCATGTACAATTTAAAACCCGTTGGCAAATACATGTTCGAAGTTTGCCAAACCGGGCCCTGTATGCTCAATGGCAGCGATAACATCATTGATTATATCAAAGAGAAACTGAACATTAAAGCAGGGGAAACTACAGCAGATGGAATGTTTACTTTAAAAACAGTGGAATGCCTGGGTGCCTGTGGTTATGCGCCGATGATGCAGTTGGGCAAACACTACCGGGAACATCTCACCAAAGAAAAAGTAGATGCCATCATTGAAGAATGCAGGAACAACGCAGTAAAAAATAATTAATATATCAGGGAGGTGAATATATATTTAAATAATTTTTCGGAGAGCAAAGACCAAAAGAGTTTGTTTAAAAGAAATTAAATGCCTTCTATGATAAAGTGCAATAGGCAAGTAAGAATAAGAAGTTCTTTTATTTTATTGTTTTCAATATTGCCAGTGTTAATGATGTTAGGCTCCTGTATGGCCATATTTTTTCCTCACGCAATCTTGACGGAAGATCTGGAAAAAATGGCGAAAAAAATAGAGAGGGCTGAAGGCAAATATTACCAACTTCAAAAAAATGGTGATACGATCATTACAACACATAAAAAAGCAAAACTAACCAGTGATATTGTTTATTGTGCCGGTTGTGAAATATTACCAACTGATGTAGTTGAATATTGCTGTAGGTGGGGTGTAGTTAAATGGGGACAAGGAAAATGGTTGGTGTACGTTGTGAAGGGTAAGCTGAATGCTTTTTATTCTTTTACTACAACAGGGTCTGTTAAAGTGGCGTCATCAACTACTAGGACTGGCGAGACATCTTTTTCAGATGTTGCTACCCACAGCTATGAATATTATTTTGAAAGCGGCAATGGAGGGCCTGTTCGGATAAAAAATAATATCGACTATATCAGGAACTCCTTTATCGATAACAAGGAGTGCCTCAATGAATTGAATGCGTTAGTTCCGGAGGGTGAGTCGATTAAGGCTGACCATTATATGAGATTATTTAAAATCATGCAGAGATATAATAAACAATAATAGTGTATTGAATTTTCATAAATGGCAAAAAAAATATTATTAGCAAACGCACATGTTCCGGGTATCCGCAGCTACGAAGTGTATCGCCGTGAGGGCGGTTACCGCAGCGTGGAAAAGGCATTGAAGATGCAGCCTGCTGAAATTGTGGAAGAGGTGAAAAAAAGTGGTCTCCGCGGTCGTGGAGGTGCAGGTTTCCCAACCGGCATGAAATGGAGTTTCATCGCAAAGCCGGAAGGCGTTCCCCGTCACCTGGTGGTAAATGCAGATGAAAGTGAGCCTGGTACTTTTAAAGACCGTTATCTCATGGAGTTCATTCCGCATTATTTGATCGAGGGGATGATCGTTTCATCTTTTGCCCTGGGCAGCAACGTTAGTTATATTTATATCCGTGGCGAATATGCCTGGATCGTTGATATCCTGGAGCAGGCTATTGACGAAGCAAAGCAACACGGTTTTCTCGGTAAAAATATCCTGGGTACTGGTTTCGATTGTGAGATCTATGTGCAGCGTGGCGCCGGTGCTTATATCTGCGGCGAAGAAACAGCATTGATCGAATCGCTTGAAGGCAAAAGAGGTAATCCAAGGATCAAGCCGCCGTTCCCTGCCGTAAAAGGTGTATGGGAAAGACCAACGGTGGTGAATAATGTAGAAACCATTGCAGCAGTTGTTCCCATCATCAACGATGGTGGAGAAGAATATGCAAAGATTGGTGTAGGTAAATCAACCGGTACCAAACTCATCTCTGCCTGCGGCAATATCAATAAGCCGGGTGTGTATGAGATCGACATGACCATCTCGGTAGAAGAATTTATTTTCAGCGATGAATATTGTGGTGGTATACCTAATGGCAAAAGATTAAAAGCTTGTATCCCGGGCGGTTCTTCTGTTCCCATTTTGCCGGCCAATTTATTGTTGACCACTGCAAAGGGAGAGAAGCGGATGATGAATTACGAAAGTCTTGCTGATGGAGGATTTGCTACGGGCACCATGATGGGAAGCGGTGGATTTATTGTACTGGATGAAGACCAGTGCGTAGTAAAACATACCATGACGCTGGCAAGGTTTTACCATCATGAAAGTTGCGGTCAGTGCAGTCCCTGCCGGGAAGGTACCGGCTGGATGGAAAGAATATTGAAGAAAATAGACAATGGAAAGGGAGAGATGAAGGATATTGACTTATTGTGGGACATCCAGCGAAAGATCGAAGGCAATACCATTTGCCCGCTGGGAGATGCGGCGGCCTGGCCGGTAGCGGCGGCCATCAGGCATTTCAGGGATGAATTCGAGTGGCATGTGTTGAACCCGGCTGAGTGCCTGCAAAGAAATTACGGTCTTGCGCATTACGCTGACCCGGTTCATGTGCCGGTGAGTGCGTAAGTTTTTGCACGCAAAGCCGCAAAGTTTTTAAGCCGCAACGGATATGACTGAAAATGAAATTTCAAGATTGGTTGTTGATTTATGTTTTAAAATTCATAAACAGTATGGGCCGGGACTTTTTGAAAGTGTGTATGAAGAGATATTCTGCTATGAGTGGGCAAAGAATAATATTCCTTTCAAGCGGCAGCATGGAATTCCACTGGTGCACGAGGCGATAAGGTTAGAAATTGGTTTTAGGGCGGATGTAATTATTGATGACAAAGTAATTGTAGAGTTAAAATCTGTTGAAACGCTTGCAGATATTCATTACAAGCAGGTTCAGACATATTTAAAACTTACCAAAATAAAGCTGGGAATGCTGATAAATTTCAACGTTCCTTTAATTAAAGATGGAATTCACAGGATCGTAAATAACTTATAAAATTTGCGCCTTAGCTCCTTTGCAGCTTTGCGTGAAAATATATTATGGCAGACGAAATTAAAAAAGCCCCCCCTGCAAACTTTAAAGTAACGATAGACAATATCACACTTGAAGTGCCGCCGGGTACAACCATACTCAATGCCGCAAGGCAGATTGGTGGCGATGTTACGCCGCCTGCAATGTGCTACTACAGCAAACTGCAGGGTAGCGGCGGTAAATGCCGTACCTGCCTGGTAGAAGTGGCTGCCGGCTCTACTGCAGATCCCAGGCCGATGCCCAAACTGGTGGCCAGTTGCAGAACCACTGTGATGGATGGCATGATCGTAAAGAATATTACCAGCGAAAAAGTAAAAGATGCCCGGGCCGGCGTGGTAGAATTCCTATTGTTGAATCATCCCCTCGATTGCCCTATCTGCGACCAGGCCGGCGAATGTCATTTGCAGGATCTGGGATATGAACATGGCAAAGAAGGAACCCGCTATGAATTTCCGCGGAGAACTTTTGAAAAGGAAGACATTGGCCCCTACATTCAGTTACACATGACACGCTGCATTTTATGCTACCGTTGTACCTATGTGGCCGACCAGTTAACGGATAAACGTTCGCATGGCATCATTGACCGGGGCGAACATGCAGAGATATCCACTTATATTTCCAAAGCGATCGACAATGATTTCAGCGGCAACATGATCGACGTATGCCCGGTAGGTGCATTAACTGATAAAACATTCCGTTTCAAGAACAGGGTTTGGTTTACCAAGCCGGTAGATGCTCACCGGAACTGTACCACGCCAGGCTGCTGCGGCAAAACAACGCTCTGGTTGCGAGGCGACGAAGTGTTTAGGGTAACGGCCAGGAAAGACCAGTGGGGCGAAGTGCAGAGTTTTGATGGCAAAACCGGCTGGATCTGCAATACCTGCCGCTTTGATAAAAAAAGAACCAGTGACTGGACGATCGAAGGGCCAACGGTGATCAGCCGTCATTCCGTAATATCACAGGGGCACTATGTAGGAGTAGTAACGCCCAAAGAAACGGTGAAAGAAGTGTTGGGAGGCAGAGAGCCAAGGTTGCTGATGGACATTCATACGGAAAGTGAAGTGAACAAGCCGAATGTGAATTTAAGCCGCATCAACGGCCCTGCACATTCAGAGGATTTTAAATAACAAAAAAGGAGTGCAGGTTGATTTCAAAGACGCCACAGTTGACAACTTTGAAAGGAACTGCTTCACCCGGTAAAATAAAACCACCAACAGCATTTCGTTTGTGGCGACTTAAAATTTTTATACAAACATCATTATGTTATTGACAGTAGAAATGGCTTTGATAATTGAAAAGCTTGTTTTGATAGTAATAGTGGTAATGTCATCGCTGGTGGTGGCCATGTATGCTACCTACGGAGAAAGGAAGATCGCTGCTGCGTTGCAGGACAGGCGGGGGCCCAATCGTGCCGGACCTTTTGGTTTGCTGCAGCCGCTGGCAGATGGTTTGAAATTATTTTTTAAAGAAGAGATCATCCCCAATTTTTCCTCTAAGTTTTTATTCATTCTCGGTCCCTGCCTCGCTATGCTAACGGCCATGATGACCAGCGCAGTAGTACCCTGGGGCGATAAAGTACATTTCTTCGACCGGGATATTTCATTGCAAATTGCTGACATCGACATCGGCATATTGTATGTGTTTGGCGTGGTGAGCATGGGTGTGTATGGCATCATGATCGGTAGCTGGGCAAGTAACAATAAGTTTTCGCTCATGGGTGGTATGAGGGCAGCTTCACAGATTATCAGTTACGAACTGGCCATGGGCATCGCTTTGATCGCCCTGCTCCTGGTAACCGGTACCACCAGTATCAAAACGATGGTAGTGCTGCAGTCAGACGGGGTGTGGAATGTGGTCAAACAACCGCTGGGCTTTTTGATCTTTCTAATTTGTGTATTTGCAGAATGTAACCGTACACCATTCGATCTGTCGGAAGCGGAGAATGAACTGATCGGCGGTTACCATACAGAATATTCTTCCATGAAACTGGGCTTCTACCTGTTTGCTGAATACATCAATATGTTCATCAGCAGCGCCATTGTGTCAAGTTTGTTTTTTGGAGGCTACGATATTCCTTTCTGCAATGATGCCCACCTCCTCGAAAAAATAGGCATGAACTGGATGGCATTGATACATGTAGGAATGTTGTTTGCAAAGATCCTTTTCTTCCTGTTCCTGTTCATGTGGGTAAGGTGGACGATACCACGTTTCCGTTACGACCAGTTGATGAACCTGGGCTGGAAGATACTGATCCCATTGGCCCTGTTCAATATGCTGGCAACAGGTGCGCTGATACTCTTAAAACAAAACGGCTGGCATTTTTAACTAATACAAATATATTTGTGCCACTTTTAAAGTGGCGGTAAAAAATAAAACATGCAATCATTAACCAACAGGGCAAAACCGGTAGACCGCAGACCGATGAGTATGCTGGAAAGGGCTTACCTGCCGGCTATCTTTAAAGGCATGAGCATAACGTTTGGGCATATGTTCAAAAAAAGGCCCACCATTGATTATCCTGAAAAGACAAGGCCTTTCAGCCCCGTTTTTCGTGGGCTGCATATTTTGAACCGGGATGAGCAGGGAAGAGAAAATTGTACTGCCTGCGGTTTGTGTGCAGTAGCCTGTCCTGCTGAAGCCATCACCATGGAAGCTGCAGAAAGAAAACCAGGGGAAGAAAATTTATACAGGGAAGAAAAATATGCAGCAAAGTACGAGATCAATATGCTGCGTTGCATTTTTTGTGGCTTGTGCGAAGAAGCTTGTCCGAAAGATGCCATTTATTTAAGTGAAACATTTGCACCGGCCAACTACCAGCGCAAGGGATTTATTTACGGAAAGGATGACCTGCTCATTCCTAACCCCGTAACTGAACCCGAAGCGTATGCAAAGGCCAAAGGTGGCCGTGTTGATATGAAACATTAAATCGTTCTTTATTCGTCATTTGTTATTGCAATCTAACATGAGTGTTACACAAATATTATTTTGGTTCTTAAGTTTCCTGGCCATTGGCGGCGCCGTGATGGTGGTAGCCAGCAGGAGCCCGGTAAACAGTATCTTATTTCTCATCATTACATTCTTCGCTATATCGGGACACTATATCCTGCTCAATGCACAGTTCCTCGCAATTGTTAACATCATCGTGTATGCAGGGGCCATCATGGTGCTGTTTTTATTTGTGGTGATGCTGATGAACCTGAATGCAGAAACTGAGCCGCCGCATAAAAGCAAATACCTGATGTACGCCGGTGTGATCACCGGGTCAAGTTTACTCCTGCTGGTGGTGGCGGCGCTTCGTAAAAGCGAAAGCATTCAGCAAATGACCCAGCTAAAAGATGGCGATGTTGGATTGCTGAAGAATTTGGGCAGGGCCCTGTTCACCGATTACGTGTTTCCATTTGAAATAAGCAGTGTATTGTTTTTAAGTGCCATGATCGGCGCTGTGGTAATATCAAAAAGAGATAAAGAAGTTCATAGTTGAAAATAAAAAAATGAAAAGAATAGTCCTGTTCGTTGTATTTATTACTGCAGTCAGCCAGTATTCCTTTGCACAGATCGATATCAATAAACTCCTGAATGTAGATGATCTTATCGGCAGGGTGTTAAAAGTGAAAAAGGGATTTGCGCCGAAGTTCTCAGCCGGCAACATCGAAATACCCAAGATCACAAAAGTGGCTGAATTATTCAATGTAAAAGGCAGTACGGAAGCACTTAAGCTTTTTAATACATTTAAAACTGGCCGTACTATTTACAGGATCGCTGCAGTGGCAGGAACGGCCGTCTCAGTGTATGGAACTATAAAAGCAGTAGATAAAGCAGCCCGTAAACAGGAGTACCAAAAAGCACTGGTGGGAGGTTTGTCCACCATCGGCGCAGGCCTGCTGGCAAAGTTTTTAACCAAGGCCGCTGCTTATAAAGCGGTGGATGTATTCAACGGGGTGGCTACAAAAAAAATAAAAGATATTTTATCAATACAACCGGCCAGCAGCACCCTGGGTGTTGGGCTGTATGTAAACTTATAACAGCATTATGCCAATCAATTATTATATCGTTTTATCTGTTGCATTGTTCAGTATTGGTATTATTGGTGTACTTACCCGCCGCAATGCCATTATCATTTTCATGTGTGTAGAGTTAATGCTCAATGCAGCCAATTTATTGCTGGTAGCATTTTCAAAGATGCACAACCTTGCATTGGGACTTAATTTTCCAACCCTTGCCAGTGATGCACAGATCTTTGTTTTTTTTATCATGGTGGTTGCTGCTGCAGAAGTAAGTGTGGGGCTGGCCATTATTGTGATGATATACAGGAATATCCATTCGGTGGATGTTAATTTTTTAAACAGGTTAAAAAACTAAAGCCCCGGTAAAGGGCGCAGCTTATGAGCAATACGTTACAAATTGTATGGTTGATTCCCTTCCTTCCCCTGATCGGTTTCCTGGTCAATGGGTTATTCAGGAAACAATTGTCTAAATCACTCGTGGGCATTATTGGCAGTGGGGTGATACTGGCTTCTTTTGCATTGAGCGTGTATGTTTTTATGCAGGTAAAGGGCGGCAATATTCACCTGGCACACTATTTCAATTTTATTAATACAGATTCGATAAAAGTTGGATTCGATTTCCAGGTTGATCAACTGTCTTCCCTGTTCTTACTCATCATTACAGGTGTGGGCTTTTTGATACATGTGTATTCTACGTCTTACATGCATGAAGAAGACAGCAAGGACTTTGCAAAATATTTTGCCTATCTCAACCTCTTTGTTTTTTCCATGCTCTTGCTCGTAATGGGCGGCAACTACATCATCATGTTCATTGGTTGGGAAGGCGTAGGCCTTTGTTCTTATTTGCTCATCGGCTTCTGGTTCAGGAACAATGATTATAACAATGCGGCCAAAAAGGCTTTCATCATGAACCGCATCGGCGACCTTGGATTTTTGCTGGCGGTGTTCTGGTTATACAATAAGCTCGGCACAACCGATTACCATACTGTTTTTGAAAATGCAGGTAAACTAACCCCGGCAGATCTTACCGGTATCACCTTATTGCTTTTTGTGGGAGCCACGGGTAAAAGTGCACAGATACCACTGTACACCTGGCTGCCTGATGCGATGGCGGGTCCTACACCGGTGAGTGCATTGATACATGCCGCTACGATGGTAACAGCAGGTATCTACATGATCGCCCGCAGCAATATCATGTTTACCATGGCGCCGGTTACACATTATGTAATTGCAGCAGTTGGTTTAGCCACTGCAATTCTCGCCGCCACCATTGCGCTCAAACAAAACGATATTAAAAAAGTGCTGGCATACTCCACCGTTAGCCAGTTGGGTTATATGTTTTTAGGACTCGGTGTTGGTGCTTATACCGGCGCTGTATTCCATGTAATGACGCATGCTTTCTTTAAAGCGCTGTTATTCCTGGGAGCAGGCAGTGTGATCCATGCGATGGGTGGCGAACAGGACATGCGCAATATGGGTGGATTGAAAAAATACATGAGTATTACGCACATCACATTCTTGCTCGGCTGTTTGGCGATCGCAGGTATGCCACCATTCTCCGGTTTTTTTAGTAAGGATGAAATTTTAGCTGCTGCATTCAAACAAAATCCATTGTACTGGGGCCTTGGTGTTGCCGGTGCGATGATGACGGCTTTTTATATGTTTCGTTTATATGGCATGACCTTCCTTGGTAAATTTCGTGGTACCCATGAGCAGGAACATCACTTACATGAAAGCCCCGCAGCCATCACGGTTCCTTTATCCATACTGGCTGTGCTGGCCGTGATCGGGGGATTGGTAGGTATTCCAGAGGTGTTCATGCATGGTGGCCACAAACTGGAAGTGTTTTTAGAACCGATCTTCGCCACTACCAATGAATATGTAAAGGAACACCAGCCACACGAAGCATTGTCTCATTCAACAGAATTAGGATTGATGGCAGCATCGGTGATCGGTGCGCTGGCTGCGTTGTTATTTGCCTGGAATAAATTCAGCAAATATGAAAAAACGGATGCTGCAGAAACGGGTCTTGGAAAAATACTGGCCAACAAATGGTATGTGGATGAATTGTACAATACAGTAATTGTAAAACCGCTCAATTCCTTCGCTGCATTTTTAAACAATGTGGTAGAAAAGAAAGGCATTGATGGTGCGGTAAATGGCGTTGGCAAGGCAGTTAATTATGGCAGCAGGCAGATACGGTTGTTGCAGAGCGGCCAGGTTGGCACCTATGTATTGCTGATGGTGGTAGGTATCCTGGTATTATTTATTATTCAATTCTTTTTGTAAACTATATTTTGATGTTCGGTAACAGTATTACAATTCCTCATTTGCTCATATTCATCCCGGTAATAGCAGGGCTGGTAACTTTTTTTATTAAGAGTGAATCCGGCGCTAAAACATGGAGTTTACTGGCAGCTTTTATTACCCTTGGCGTTTCTGCGGCGAGCCTGGTGTACAGCAAAAACAACGAACTGAATGGTTTAACGTTTAACTACGAATGGCTGAAACACATCGGCGCCAGCTTTGCAGTTTCCCTGGATGGTACGGGCAGGCTCCTTACTTTTCTTACTGCCGTTTCTTTCCCCATCATTTTTATTGCCACTTATAAAAATTCGTATAAGAGCAGCAATGTATTTTATGGCCTCATGTTACTGTCGCAGGCTGGTTTAATGGGCGTGTTTGTTGCGTCCGATGCATTACTGTTTTATTTTTTCTGGGAACTGGCACTGGTACCCGTGTACTTCCTTTGCAGCCGCTGGGGCGGAGAAAGAAGGATACAGGCAACCTTCAAATTTTTTGTATACACTTTTGCCGGTTCATTGCTGATGCTGATCGGTATCATTTACGTGTACCTGCACACCAGCCCTGTGCTGGATCCCAACACACATGCCATCGTGGTGGAACACAGTTTTTCCATGTCTTATTTTCACGGGGTATTGTTAAGCCCTTCCCAGCAAAACTGGTTGTTCTGGCTTTTCTTTATTGCTTTTGCTGTTAAGATGCCCATCTTTCCTTTCCATACCTGGCAGCCGGATACCTACGAACAATCACCCACAGCAGTTACCATGGTGTTGAGCGGCGTAATGGTAAAGATGGGTTTGTTTGGTGTGATCCGCTGGATATTGCCGGTGTTTCCACAGGCCGTGATAAAATTTGACAATGTAGTGATCGGGTTATCTGTTGTCGGGATGATCTATGCAAGCCTGATAGCAATTAAACAGGATGACCTTAAACGTTTCGCTGCTTATTCATCCATTGCCCATATTGGTTTGATGTGTGCGGCCATCTTTACTGCAAAATCCATTGCGCTGGAAGGGGTGATGGTGCAGATGTTCAATCATGGCATTAACATCATCGGTTTGTGGATCGTGATCGGGTTGATCGAAAAACAACTCGGCGTACGGAAGATCTCGCAGTTGGGTGGTGTTGCACACAGGGCGCCCGTACTAACCATTATGCTGGTAGTGATCGCATTCGCCAATATCGCACTGCCGCTTACCAATGCTTTTGTTGGAGAATTCATGATGTTTACCGGCCTGTTCCAGTTCAATATATGGTACACAGTGTTTGCAGGAATCAGCATCATACTGGCTGCGGTGTACACATTGAACATGGTGCAGAAAGTTTTCTTTGGAGAGAACAATGATCTTACAGCCAGCATGACGGATATTTCATTGAATGAAAAATTCATTCTTGTTGTAGTGCTGGTACTGATATTTTTTGTTGGGGTTTACCCTCAGCCGTTTTTTGATCTTACAAAAGACAGCATTGCGCTTTTATTAACAAGATTCAAGTAATTCAACAAAGCATTTCTTCTTAAGGAGAAACAGAAAGATATGAATGCAATTATTTTAACAGCGGTTTGGGGAATCGTGATGATGTTTGGTGGTGTATTTTTCAAAAAGAAAACCACCGCATTGTACTGGGCTGTCGCCGGCCTGGTGCTGGTGCTGGCATTGAACTGTTACGAGCTGGTGCAGCCTGCCTGGTTCCTGAATAAAACAGAATACCGGGTACTGTTTAACATTGATGTAAAAGAGATGCTGCATTTTAACAGCTTCAATCTTACATTTATCAGCATCATGCTGGTTTGTACGCTTTTCTATTTCCTGCTTAATGGCCGCGACATTGAAAAAGTTGGCGACAGCGTATCGGAATATTTCGCCCTGATATTTTTTGTACTCTGCGGTGTTTCGATCGCAGCTACCTTCAATACATTGCTCACGCTTTTTCTTGGCATCGAGATCATGTCGATACCACTCTACATACTCACAGGAAGCGATAAACGAAATTTAAAGAGTAATGAAGCTGCCCTCAAATATTTTTTGATGGGTTCCTTCTCCACCGGCATCATGCTCATGGGCATCGCCTTTGTGTATGGTGGAAACAGCAATGGATCTTTTTTTATTGACGCCATTAATTTGGGAGATGGAAAAATTCCACCACTGGTTGGCGTAGGATTGGTTTTTCTGCTGATCGCCATGGCTTTTAAAGTTTCAGCAGCACCTTTCCATTTCTGGACGCCCGACGTGTACGACGGGGCACCCACCGTATTTACTTCTTTTATGGCAACCATCGTAAAGGCTGCCGGCTTTATCGCCTTTATCCGGTTGTTTGAAAATGCTTTTGGCAAAGTGCACCTGCAATGGCAGGCATTGATCGCCGTTATTACGGCGGCAACCCTGCTTATTGGTAATATCACCGCAGTTTTTCAGCAGAGCGTGAAACGCATGCTGGCTTATTCGAGTATCGCACAGGCAGGTTTTATGCTGCTGGCAATTTTTGCCATGAACGAAACCGCCAAAGAAGGTCTTGTTTTGTATGCGGCTGCTTACAGCCTTGCTACCATCGGCATTTTTGCGATCCTGATCAAAATGAATGATTACACCATTGATGGCTTTAACGGTCTGGCGAAGCAGCAGCCTGTGCTGGCAGTTACCGCTGCGGTGTTCCTGCTTTCGTTGACCGGTATTCCTTTAACGGCAGGGTTCCAGGCCAAATTCTTCATGCTCGTAGCGGCCCTTAAAAATGGGCACCAGCATTGGCTGGTAGTTTTTGCCGTGCTGTGTGCTGCCGTAAGCGCCTATTATTATTTTAAGATCATCCAGGCCATCTTTTTTAAAGAGGGGAGTGATGTTGCAGCCAACGACTGGGATATCAGTAATGGCTTTAAGATATTGCTGATCATCGTTTCTATGCTCATCATTTTGCTGGGGCTGTTTCCCACACTTATTACAGAGTGGCTGCATTACTAAGCACACGCTCCAGAACCTCCGTAAGGATACTCATGCGCTATTCATTTTGCCGCCTGTAAATTATTTTCTGTCTTAAATAGTTTTTAGCATTTAACTTTAAGCAGAATTTCAATTCATGAAGTATAAAGACATACTATCCCTCTCTTTTAATACCATTAAAAGCAACCGTCTCCGCACTGCCATCACTGTTATCATCATTGCATTTGGTATCATGGCATTGATCGGTATCATTACCGCTATTGAGGCGGTGAATGGAAGTCTTACCAAAAGCTTTTCAACCATGGGGGCCAATGCCTTCAGCCTTCGCTACAAAGAACGGCATATAAGATTTGGCGATGGAGGAAACCGCGGCGAAACAAAAAAAGTAAGCCGCAATTCTTTAAAAGCGAAGGCTTCCAGCGAGGGCAGGGTGATCACGTATGATGAGGCCAGGGAATTCAAGCAACGCTATAATTTCCCTGCCGTGGTAGGCATTGCCATACAGGGCCCCGGCGGTATCATTGTGAACAATGAAACAAAAAAAACGAACCCGGATATACGGGTGCTGGGCGGAGATGAAAACTATTTAACCCTGAACGGTTACGAAATAGAGGCTGGCCGCAACTTTTCGGAATCGGATGTGGAAAGCGGTTCTGCAGTTTGCGTGCTCGGTAATTCAGTAGCGCAAAAATTATATGGTGATATTGTAGACAAGGCGATCGACAAGATCATCACCGTTGCCAATAATAAGTACCGGGTGATCGGTGTTTTGAAAGACAAGGGGAGCAGCGCCTTTATGAATGCAGACAAAGTAGTGATCACTACTTATAACAATGTGCGGAGGGTGTATGGAAGCGAAGGGAAGTCTTACAATATTGCTGTAATGGTGAAAGATATGCGCCTGATGGATGTGGCGATCGGGGAAGCCACCGGAACCTTCAGGCCGGTGCGTAAACTCGATGTAAAGGAGGATGACAATTTTTATATTGACAAGAGTGACAGCATCGCACAATCGCTGATGAAAAACCTGGGCTTTTTAAAATATGCAACCTTGGCCATTGCCCTTATCACTTTGCTGGGTGCTGCCATAGCGTTGATGAACATCATGCTCGTGGCCGTGAGTGAACGTACCAAGGAGATCGGGCTTATCAAATCGCTGGGCGGAAAAGCCACCGAGATACGGGCACAGTTTTTATGGGAATCTATCCTGATCAGTTTGATGGGTGCTGCACTTGGTATCGTGTTGGGTATCTCCATCGGCAATATCGTGGCAGTGATGGTGAATACCGGTTTCGTGGTGCCCTGGGCGTGGGTAATAGCAGGTGTGCTGGTGTGTTCTCTTGTTGGGTTGCTGGCGGGTTTGTACCCTGCATACAAAGCAGCCAAACTCGATCCCATTGTGGCATTGCGATATGAATAAACGATAACAGCAACCGTTTGCTGCTGCTGTTTTTTGAATGAATATTAAAATCAAAGCCCTCTCAAAAAAAAATCAAAAAAAAAAATGCCCTGTTTGTTTCTTTGGGTTTATTTATTAACTTGTGCCACACAACGATAGAATAAAAACGATTGTTCCCTTTGTTGTAATCTGTATTAATCTCTGGAAAATATTCCAAAAATTTTTAACGAAACCGCTTTAATTTCACTCACAAAAAAAATTGAACGTCATGGCAGAAACAAAACCAACTGCAACCGTAAAAGCATCCGCTCCGGCATCGGTAAAAAAATCAGGCAATTCTATCTCTTATCTTGCACCGCTCATTTGTATAATAGCTGGTTATTTGATCTGGCGATTTATTTTAGGAAGCGCCGATGCTTTCGCAGATGCCAAAGAACATTCTGGCGAAATCTTCTGGCCAGGATATGAAAAATTAAAAAATCCAAAAGATGGTTTGCATAAAATGTACCTGGGAGGTATCATCGTGCCGCTGTTGATAGGTTGTTTGTTAACCGTATTGACCTTTGTGATTGAGCGTTTTCTTACCATCAGCAAAGCAACCGGTACAGGAAGCAATGCAGATTTCATCCGTAAAGTACAGTACGAACTGGCCAATAAAAATGTTGATGCTGCAATTGCTGCATGCGACAAACAAAAAGGCAGTGTAGGAAATGTAATGAAATCAGGTTTACACAAATACAAGGAAATGATCCACAACAGTGAACTGTCGACCGATCAAAAGGTGATGGCGATCCAGAAAGAAGTGGAAGAAGCGACTGCGTTGGAGTTGCCGATGCTGGAAAAGAACCTGGTGTTCTTATCTACCATTGCATCCGTTGCAACCCTGATGGGATTGTTGGGTACGGTATTGGGTATGATTCGTTCATTCTCTAACCTTGGTTCCGGTGATGGTGGTTCTGCTGCGGCTGAACAATTATCAGTAGGTATATCTGAAGCCTTGTACAATACAGCGCTGGGTATCGGTACTTCTGCTGTGGCCATTATCATGTACAATGTGTTCACAACAAAAATTGACGGTATCACTTACGGTATTGATGAAAGTGGTTTTACTTTAACACAAAGCTTTGCTTCTTTATACAAGTAATAATTGTGGAATCGTAAACTGATTGCATCTCATCAAGAAAATAAATAAAAATGGGAAGAGCTAAGATACCTCGTAAGAGTACAAATATAGATATGACGGCCATGTGCGATGTTGCATTCCTGCTGCTGTCATTTTTTATCATGGCAACCAAGCAAAAACCGCCGGAAGCTGTGGCGGTGGTAGCGCCAACTTCCGTGTCCTCTAAAGTAGCACCGGAAAAAGCGATATTGGTTACCATTACAAAGGAAGGCAAGTGTTTTTTGATCCTGGGCGATGATACTAAGAAAATGGACGTGTTAAAAGATATCAACACGTCTAAAGGTCTTGGGCTTTCAGACGCTGAATTGCAAAAGTTCAAAAAATTGAGTTTTATAGGATTTCCACTTGGCCAGGCCAAGAGCATTTTATCGATGAATGAATTACCACCGGTAGACAGGCTTTCTGGTATCCCTATTACCGATACGTTGAATAATGAAATGGTAGACTGGTTCAGAAGCATCAATGCGGCCTATGCCAATTCAAGCCGTAAAGACCTGGAAAGTATGATCCTCATTAAAGGAGATAATGCTGCCAAGTATCCTATTTTCAAGGATATCAAGTATGCACTTAAAAAGAATGACATCTTCAAATTCAGGATCGTTACCAACAGCGAAACAGTACAGCCGGGAACTGAATTGTACGAAGCAAACAAAGCCAGTCTTCAGGGAAAATAATATTAAAAACTAAAAATATTTTTTATGGCAGAAATGGATACCTCGTCGGGTGGCGGCCACAAAAAGGGCCCTGGCGTCAAGAAAGGTAAAAAAATGTCGACCCGTGTGGATCTTACTCCCATGGTTGACCTCGGTTTCCTGCTGATCACGTTCTTTGTATTTACTACTACCATGAGCCAGGCAACGGCCATGAATATGAATGAGCCAAAAGATGATCCCGATCAGCAGTTGAAAGTAAAAAATTCAGGAGCAATGACCATCCTGTTGGGGAAGCAGGACCAGGTATATTATTATTTTGGTGAATTGATCGCAGAAACTGCATCACAGCAGTTTAAAAGCACCAATTTTAAAGATATCCGCCAGGTGATCCTCGATAAGAAAAAAGCAACTCCTATTGATGACCTGATGTACATCATCAAGGCAGACAAGGAATCAACATTTAAAAATGCCATCGACATTCTGGATGAAATGACCATTAATACCGTGCCTCCCGGCCACTACGCCGAAGTGGACATGAGTGATACCGAAGCAAAGCTCATTGAAATGACAGAAACAGCCAATGGCATTAAATAGATTTATGGAAATTACTTTATCCTGAATCTCATTAAAAAAGAAATTTAACAATGGAAGCTAACAAAATTTTATCCGCAGATATTCTTGACATCCTCTTTGATGGCAAGAATAAGCAATACGGTGCGTATGAACTGCGTAAGACTTACAACGGGAGGCTTACCAAGGCATTGCTGCTTACGGCTGCCCTGGCCCTTTTATTGTTCCTTACTTCGGTTTTGGCAAGTGTTGTAGGTAAAAGGAACGCGGCACAGATAGATGTGTTGGATACACAGATGGCCGAACTTAAAAAAGATGCGCCACCGCCACCACCGCCGCCGCCACCACCACCACCAAAAGCACCACCGCCCCCTGAGATCAACCAGATCAAGTTTACTCCTCCTAAAATTGTAAAAGATGAAGAGGTTAAACCAGATGAAAAGATCGAAGAAATAAAGGAAGACCAGGTGATCAGTACAAAAACTGTTGAATCTGATAACAAAGACGCAATTGTGGCAGCACCGGTAGAAGACAAAGGGTCGCAGGTAGTAGAAGCTCCAAAAGGAGACGAAGAAGATAAGGTTTTTACCAAGGTAGAAAACGAAGCTGAATTTCCTGGTGGTAACGGAGCATGGTCAAGGTACCTCGAAAAATCACTGGGTGGTTTTAACCCCGCTGACAATGGAGCCCCTCCCGGCAAATACCAGGTAATTGTAAAGTTCATCGTTAGTAAAGATGGAAGCATCAGTAACGTAGAAGCTGAAACAAGCCATGGTTACAGTATGGAAGAACAGGCCATCAAATGTATCAAGAATGGTCCTAAATGGAAACCAGCTTTACAGAACGGCCGTAACGTGAATGCATACCGCAGGCAGCCTGTAACTTTCATTGTGGAAGAACAATAATCCCATCTTATTTTTATACATCCCCTCCGGCAACGGAGGGGATTTTTTTTGCCTGCTGTAACAGTATTTTTTTTGTGGAAATTGATGCCGGCGCCATCTCAGTAAAAAATTTACTAACATGGCAGACATCGAAAACAACCAGCAAAAAAGCCGGCACCATTTTAAAACCAGCAGCAAAAAATCTGTACGGATCGACCTTACGCCGATGGTTGACCTTGGATTTTTACTCATCACTTTTTTTGTATTCACCACCACTATGTCGCAGGCTACGGTAATGAATATTGTAACCCCGTACGACAAGGTTGAACCCGGCGATGACATCTGCAATTCCTGTGCACTCACCGTGCTGTTAGGCAGCAATGATCAGATCTATTATTACGAAGGCGCACCGGAAACAGCCAGCCTGCATACAGCGAATTACAATTCGATCCGCACCGTGTTGCAGGACAAGAAGAAGAAAGTAGCCAGTGCAAGAGGTAGTGGCGATCAATTTGTACTCATCATCAAAGCCGCAGATGCAGCTTCTTTTAAAAATTTTGTAGATATCACAGATGAGGTTACCATCAATGGAATAAAGCGTTACTACATTGATGAAATTACGGCAGCCGACAAAATGAAAATGCAGGAGGCAAGCCGGGACTAATTCCCTGAAGGCAGCCGTATCTTTGCCACATGCTTAATAAACTTTCCGGCTGGGATGATACCATCATTGCCCTTGCCACACCGCACGGCATCGGTGCAATAGGTGTGATCCGATTGAGCGGTAACAATGCCTTCACTATTGTGAATGAGCTGTTTCCTTCTAAAGATCTTACACAACAGCTTAGCCATACCCTTCACGTTGGTTTATTGAAGGCACAGGGCAGGGTGCTGGATGAAGTGGTGATCGCATTGTTTAAAAATCCCAGGAGCTATACCGGTGAAGATGTGGTAGAGATCAGTTGTCATGGTTCTTCCTTTATACAGGAGCAGGTGATCAATGCCTGTATTGCAAAAGGAGCCCGTATCGCCCGGCCCGGTGAATTTACCCAGCGGGCATTTTTAAAAGGAAAATTAGATCTTACCCAGGCTGAAGCGGTGGCCGACCTGATTGCCAGTAACACAGAGGCGAGCCGCAATACAGCGCTGCACAATATCCGTGGTGGCTTTTCTTCCATTTTAAAAGAGCTGAGAGAACAGTTGATACAATTTTCGGCATTGATAGAACTGGAACTGGATTTCGCCACGGAAGATGTGGAGTTTGCAGACCGGAGTAAATTCCAGGAGCTGGTGAAAAAACTGGCGGTGCAAACGCAGCAGTTGCTGGATTCTTTTCAATTGGGCAATGTGATCAAGAACGGTGTTAACGTAGCGATCGTCGGAAAGCCCAATGCAGGAAAATCGACCCTGCTGAATACGTTGCTGAATGAGAACCGGGCCATTGTAAGTGAGATCGCCGGTACCACCAGGGATACCATTGAGGAAGTGATCAATATCAACGGCATCCTTTTCCGGCTGATCGATACCGCAGGCATACGGGAAAGCATAGACGAAATTGAACTGATCGGTGTAGGCAAGAGCCTGGAAAAAATAAAAGAATCAGACATCGTGCTGTACCTCTTTGATGTGAACAAAGAATCGCAGGCAGAAGTGGAAGCAGCGCTGTTAAAAGTGCAGCAGCAAAATGCCGGTTATATTGCGGTGGGCAATAAACTGGATATGATCGGTGAAGCGCAGGCGCAGCAAAAATTCTCCGGCGACGGCGTATTGTTCATCTCGGCAAAAGCCAATCACCACATTGATGTATTGAAGCAGCGGCTGGCCGATAAAGTGGTACAGGGATCTGTGCAAACAGAAAGTACCATTGTTACCAATGCCAGGCATTACGCAGCCTTAAAAGAAGTAAAACAATCACTGGAAGATATCAGGAGCGGCATGGATAACAATATCCCCGGCGACCTGCTGGCGCTGGACATCCGGCGCTGCCTGCATTATCTTGGTGAGATCACCGGTGAAGTAACCAATGAAGACCGGCTGGATTATATTTTTAGTAAGTTCTGTATCGGAAAGTAACAACATAAAGGAACTAGTCTTTACTCCTCTTATCGGCACCAATTGATCTGACGTTAATAGTATTAGTTGTAATAGTGCGCTAGCTAAAGCTTCTGAATTGAAAATTCGAACCATTTACATGTTCTGATAAATTTCATTTCGAAAAATCATCGGCTGTGCTTAGCTTTGACCAAAATTCTACGGACTGCGACAAACAGGGACTATATTGCTGCTTTTGGCTTTTCTTACACAAACTTTCAGTAAGTCTTTCATAGTAGCGGGCTATTATGCCAATACCGCTGCCTATGCAAAGAACTGTGAAAACAAAGCCCGCCCAAGGCTTCATTGTAATGGTAAATGCCAGATGATGAAGAAGCTGAAGCAGGAGGAAAACAAAGACAAGCAGAACCCTGAAAGAAAATCGGATAATAAAGAAGAAGTACTTTCTTCTAAGTCTTTTTACGCAACACTTCATTTCAATTTCTCAATTGAAATAAAAACACAATATCCTTCAACTATTGCCGGAAAAGCAGTAGATATGCCTGGAGCCTTCTTTCATCCACCCGGGGCTTAATCTCTCTTCTATTTTACTTAATATTTCGCAACAATGAATGTTGTGAGTATTCCTATAATTAATCTTAACAAATATGGTTAGCCAGTACAACTGGTCAGCCGTAATTAAACGTGTACGCAAGGGTACACAGGTGGTACTTGTATTGATAGCACTTACTATACTGTAAATCAATTACGGTTGGCTTATTCAATTAATCAACAACATCTAATAAAAATACTAAAATGAAAAGAGTTTTCATACCTGCAATTGCAGCAATAATAGTTTTATCATCCTGTAAAAAGGATACTATAACACCGTCTGAATACGACAGCAGCAAAAAAGCTGAATTATCAGTAGAATTTGATAACATCGCCGGATCGGCTGACCTCCTGCTGAATACCGGTAACTATACCAACGCTTCCGGGGAGAGTTTTAAAGTAACAAAATTAAAATACTATGTGAGCAATTTTAAACTCACCAATATTAATGGAACTGAATATACAGTGCCACAGGATAGTTGTTATTTTTTGATCGACGAAAGTGATGAAGCAACGCATGAACCGGTACTAAGAATACCTGAGGGAGAGTATAGATCTGTAACCTTTACACTCGGAGTTGACAGTTTGAGAAACACCAAAGATATCAGTCAGCGTACAGGTGTGCTTGACCCAACAGGAGTTGGATCTGATATGTACTGGAGTTGGAACAGCGGCTACATATTCCTTAAAATGGAAGGAACATCACCCGCTTCCATGATGGGTGATTTCATGTACCATATAGGGTTGTTCGGTGGCATGAGCGCCCCAACCATCAACAATATCAAAACCATTACGCTGGATTTAACAGCCAGGGGTACACCAAAAATAAAGACAGGGAAATCAACCAACATTCACCTGATGGTGGATATTTTAAAACTGTTTAACGGCAGCACCAACTTCAGCATTGCTGATCATAGTATGGTGATGGTTGACCCCTTCAGTACAACCATTGCCAGTAACTACGTTAGTATGTTCAGGCACGATCACACAGAAAACTAACCATTATGAACAGGAATCACTGGCTCATATTAATCTTCCTTCTTGCAGGCGTAATAGCCTGTAAGAAGGAAGTAATTGAAGCTTTTGCGGGCTTCCGGAAACCTTCTTATTTTCCTGCACCTGCCTATCACTTTGAAACAAATGAGATTACAGAGGATGGTTTTAAGCTGGGCAGGAAATTATTTTACGATCGCATTTTGTCGGCCAATAATACCATCAGCTGTGGCAGCTGCCATATTCAAACAGCGGCATTTACGCAGCATGGCCATAAGGTTAGTCATGGTATATTTGACAGGACTGGCGTACGCAACAGCCCTCCTATTATGAACCTTGCCTGGAGTACCAGTTTTATGTGGGATGGTGGTATTTTTGATCTTGACCTGCAGCCCGTAGCACCCATAACCAATCATGTTGAAATGGATGACTCTATGATAAATGTGCTTAACAAGCTCAGGAATGATGCAACATATCCCACATTGTTTAAACAGGCATTCGGTTCAACCGAAATCAACAGTACAAAATTCTTAAAAGCGCTTTCCCAGTTTATGCTGATGTGTGTGAGCAGCAATTCAAGGTACGATAGTGTAAAACGTAAGCAAACAACTTTCACCCCGGAGGAGGAACAGGGTTATGCCATCTTTAAACAGCAATGCAATACCTGCCATACCGAACCGTTGTTCACAGACAATTCATTCAGGAATAACGGGTTGGCAATAAGTGCGTTAAACGATATGGGTCGTTACAAGATCACATTGAACGAAGCCGACAAATATAAATTCAAAGTGCCAAGTCTTCGGAACCTTGCCCACACACTCCCCTATATGCATGATGGCAGGTTGTTTACCCTGGAAGCCGTGCTGGATCATTATACAGGGCAGGTACAGCAAACTCCTAACCTGGATACCTTCTTTTTGCAGCACTCTCAACCAGGCATCCCACTCACGGCAGATGAAAGGGCAAAACTATTACTGTTTCTGAATACATTGAACGACCGCAGTTTTTTAACAAACAAAATGCTCTCTGAACAATAATTATTTATGAAAAAAATATTTATCACATCAATCGCAGCCATCTTTTTTATTTCAACCGGGTTAAAAGCCTGTGATATTTGTGGTTGCGGTGTCGGCAATAGTTATATTGGCATACTACCTGATTTTTACAAACATATTTTCGGAATACGATACAGGCATAACTCCCTGTTTACACATATTGGAGTGGGGGGAGCCACTACCTATTTAACCACCAATGAGAATTACAATATTGTTGAACTGTGGGGTGGCTGGACCTTTGGCACTAAAATACGTGTGATGCTGAACATCCCTTATAGTTTTAATGACAAGGTTAACCAGGATGTAACAAAAGCCAAAAACGGCATCAGTGATATTTCAATATCCGGCTATTACCAGTTACTGAATAAAAGAAAAACAGTATTAAAGGAAAAGCTGCTGGTGCAAAGCCTGTGGATAGGTGGTGGCATTAAATTGCCCTCAGGCGAATACAATCCTGCAGATAAAAGCGTTACCAGACAAAACACCAATTTATTCCAGTTGGGTACTGCCAGCATAGATTACACACTGGCAGCTATGTACGATATTCGTTTGCAGGATGCAGGGGTAAATTTTTCAGCCTCCTATAAAATAAATACGGCCAACAATTATCAATATGCCTATGGCAATAAACTAAGCCTGAGTTCACAGTTATACTACAAAATCAGGCTGGGGCATGTAACATTATCACCAAATGCAGGCATTCAGTTTGAGAAAGCCTGTAAAGATATCGACAGTAATTTTGAAGTAGATCTTTCTGGAGGTAAATTATCACTTGGTACATTTGGCATTGAAAGCAGTTTTAATAAAATTGCCATTGGGGCCAACTGGCAAACACCTTTTTCGCAAAATCTTGCAGGCAGTTTTGTAAAAGCAAATAACAGGATGATGCTACACGTTTCATTTACATTATAAGAAGGACTTAAACCCTGTAGTATATTCCAATCAATTCAATCAACTGTGCACACATCAGATAAAAACAGGTATGAAGAAATTGGTTGTTTATTTTCTCATCTTACTTTCTGGCGGCAGCTAGGCACCAAACCAAAAGGATATCCAGAAGAGAAAAGCGATGGTGGTTCCGGAAAGCAGTAGCAAAAGCAAATTAAAAGAGTTGACTTTCACTGCAATTGATATGGAAATTTTTCTGTGATCACCAACGGCAGGCTTTTTACAAGTTAAGGTTGAGTTTCTTTTCTCAAAATAAATCTCTTGCATAAAACCTTCACCGCTAAGTTTTATCTTCACAAAACTTTGAGCTTGAATCTTAAAAAACATATGTTATAAATGGAAGATGCTTTCGCACAGCTTGCTGATGAATTGCTGGCATTGGAAAACTGGTTCAGGTCCAGGAAGGGTTCTATCGTAGCCTTTTCCGGCGGGATCGATTCAACCCTGGTGCTTTTTCTTGCAAGAAAATACCAGGGTAAAGAAAATGTGGCAGGCGTTATTTCAAATTCTGAAAGCCTTAAACAACGTGATCTGCAGGAGGCAAAAGCATTTTGTGAACTGTTTGATATACACCTGGAAATAATTGTAACCAAAGAACTGGCAGATGAACGATATAACCAGAACCCGGTTAACCGTTGTTATTTCTGTAAAGAGCATTTGTTTCACGACCTGACAGAAATTTGCGAAAAATACCCGGGCTTTACCGTATTGAGCGGTACCAATGCAGATGACCTGGGAGACTACCGGCCCGGGCTGGAGGCTGCAAAAAAATTCCAGGTAGCATCGCCCTTGGTGGATTGCAATATTTCAAAAACAGCCTTGAGGCAGATCGCAAAATATTACGGGTTGCCCAACTGGGACAAACCATCCAGTCCCTGTTTGAGTTCCCGCATTCCCTATCAGCAGCCGGTTACTGTTGAAAAACTGAAACAGATCGAAGCCGCAGAGGAGATGCTGAACAATTATGGGTTTGATGATGTAAGGGTGAGGCATTACGGGCATTATTGCAAAATTGAAGTAAAGAGAGAATCTCTTGAAAAACTTATTCTTCTTCAACATGATATTTTCCAGGAGATCGAACGGCTTGGATTTGACTATTGCGAAATAGATTCAGAAGGATTGGTTTCAGGTAAACTGAACCGTGTATTAACTAACATTAAATAAGAAAACGAAGCATGAGAATATTGTATTATGATTGTTTTGCCGGCATCAGCGGTGATATGAATTTGGGGGCAATGATCGACCTGGGTGTTGATGCGGTCTACCTTGAAACGGAATTGCAAAAATTGAATATACAGGGCTTTCACCTCAACGTAACAAAAGACAGCCGGAGGGGCATCTCGGGTACTAAAGTACAGGTGATCGTTGAAAACCCGGATAATGAAAAACACCGTCACCTGCGGCATGTAGAAGAAATCATCAATAACAGCAGCCTTTCCGATACGGTAAAAACAAATGCACTAAAAATTTTTAAGCTGATTGCCGAAGCCGAGGCCAAAGTACACAATATCGATATACAAAAGGTTCACTTTCATGAAGTGGGTGCACTGGATTCCATTGCCGATATTGTGGGTGCCGCCATTTGCCTCGATGCTTTAAAAGTTCAAAAAGTGCTTTCTTCTCCCATCCAGTTAGGTGGAGGAATGGTAAAATGTGCCCATGGGATCATGCCTGTACCGGCGCCGGCAACCGCCTTGATCGTTGAGCATGTTCCTGTAAAACTGGGATTGGTGCAACACGAAGCAACTACGCCCACAGGCGCTGCCATCCTGGTGGCAATGGTGGATGAATTTACTGAAGAGTTTAACTTCCGGATCACAAAGACCGCATACGGCATTGGGCACCGTGATGTTTCGGAAGTGCCCAATATCCTGCGCTTATTTCTTTCCGATACCGAAACCTCAACTTCCGATGTAATAGAAGAAACAGCAATAATACTCGAATGCAATATTGACGACATGAACCCGGAGCGGTATGATTTTATCCTGGAACAATTGTTTAAAGCTGGTGCAGCCGATGCCTGGATGGAACCGGTGATAATGAAAAAATCAAGACCTGCCAATAAGCTGAATGTGATGTGCACGGCCGGTAAAGCAGCAGCATTAAAAGCAATCATTTTTACGCATAGTACTACCATTGGTTTGCGGGAGTACCCGGTTAAGAAATCCATGCTTGCCCGTATTGAAAAAATAGTGGAAACAAAGTTTGGAAAAGTAAGTGTGAAGCAGAGTATTTACAATGGCAAACTGATCCGTTCTAAACCGGAGTTTGACGACTGCAGGGCGATCGCAATCCGGGAAAACATCAACCTGGAAGAAGTGGAAAATGAAGTTTTAAAAAACCTGTAACATGACACTGGCAGAAATTTTAGAAAAGTACAAACAAGGGGAACTGGATTTAGCCGGTGCATTGCAAATGGCTTCCCGTCATGGGGTGGAAGAGATGGGCTTTGCAAGCATCGATACGGATCGTTTACAACGTACAGGGCTACCCGAAATGATCTATGCCGCCGGCAAAACTACCGAACAGGTAACACTGATAGCAGAACGGATGTATGAGAAGGGAATGGATATATTGGCTACAAGGGCAACCCCTGAAATGTATGCAGCTATAAAAGAGATCATTCCTGCTGCATCATTCAATCCACTGGCAGGGGTCATCAGTTATAAGCACCGGGATGTACGAAACAGCAAGGGGTATATTGCCATCGTTGCAGCAGGTACTTCCGATATGCCTGTAGCAGAAGAAGCCGCTGAAACTGCCCGCTTTTTGGGCAATGAGGTAAAAACAATATATGATGTTGGCGTAGCCGGCATCCACAGGCTCTTTTATAAGCTAAGCGATATCAGGAATGCCAGGGTGGTCATCGTTGTAGCCGGGATGGAAGGCGCATTGGGCAGTGTAGTGGGCGGGTTGGTAGATAAGCCTGTAATAGGAGTGCCTACCAGTGTTGGGTATGGCGCTAATTTCCAGGGATTGTCGGCCCTGCTTTCAATGCTCAACAGTTGTGCAAGCGGCATTTCGGTAGTTAACATTGACAATGGATTTGGCGCCGCATGCCAGGCATCACTCATTAACCATCTATAAAAAAGAACCGCTCTTCAATATTGGGTATTGATTGCAGCAGGAAGTGTAACAGGCGATACGCATTTTAATTACAACCGCTGTTACTATAAGCATGCCTGCCTAACACGCTGTTCATTTGCCTATACATTCCGCAGTAATTTTTTTGATATCGCAAGCCGGGTAAGCTCAGCGGCTGAATTCAAGCGGAGTGTCTTCAATATTTTACTGCGGGTACTTTTAACAGTGCTTGCTGCCAGCGCCAGCCGTTCTGCTATCCGGGTTACATCATAACCGAACACCGTTAGTTTGAACACTTCAAATTCCTGGTTTGAAAGGACGGCCAGTGGTTCCTCAACGGGATTCTCCAGCAGCAATTCCCTGATATTTTCTGTAAAGTATTTTTTTCCGCTCAATAGTGCTGTAACGGCTTGGATTATCTCCTCCGGCAATGCGGTTTTGCACAGGTAGGCGGAGGCTCCGGTTTTGATGGCACGTATTCCGTACACTTCTTCTTCGTACCAACTCAACACCAGTACCGGTATATTGGGTGCGATCTTTTTGATGTGTTCCAGTCCGTACAGTCCGCCACGGCCTTCCATATCAATATCAGTTATTACAAGGTCAACCTTATTTTTAAGCACTGCTTTGATCAGTGTTTCGCTGTTGCTGACAGTAATGATTGTTGCGTTGGGAAAATTGCAATTCAGGTAAAATTGCAGGCCTTTTTTAAAAACTTCATGGTCATCAGCGATGACAATGCTGCATGAATTCATAGGTTCGGCTTATGTGTTTAAATAGAAAACACAAATGTAAGTGCGATTGCGATAAAATGCAAATCTTCAAAGTCAATTCAAACAAATGGCGCCTGTATGATGGGTGCGTTTTTAGAAAACTATTCACATTCCTCAATTTAATGAGGTGTCGATACAATATCCCGGAAATTCCATTGTTTTAAAAAAGTTAAGCGCTGCAGTAAAACAGCAGGTTGCAATAACAAAAGCATAACAGGCCTTTGGCAGCATGAACAGCAGCACCGATTTATCATTTGCTATATTTATTCCGGTATTCCAAATATCCATTACATGAACCCAATAACGATTCGTTTTTGCTGCCTGCTTGTTTTTTCAACCATTATCAATACAAGCATTGGCCAGGTTACCATCCTTCCCAATGCGTATGCCCACAACGATTATCATCATAAGCGGCCATTGCTGGATGCACTGGAAAATGGATTTACCTATGTGGAAGCAGACGTGTACCTGCGAAAGGGTAATTTGATCGTGGCGCATATTCTTCCCTGTCTTAAAAAGAAACGAACGCTTGAAGCGCTGTATCTAAAGCCATTGCTGGCGTACGTGCAAAACAATGCTGCAGGTAATAAAGAAGCAATTAACGAGTGCCCGCTAACGCTGATGATCGATATTAAATCAGGTGCTGATAAAACTTACGAAGCCCTGCTGGCCTTACTGGAAAAATACAAACCGATCCTTTCGGGTTACGAAGATGGGCGCACTACACTCAGGAATGTTACCATCGTACTCACCGGGCACAAGCCATACGGGCTGGTAAAAAATAACGAAACACGTTTTGTTTTTATGGATGAAGACCTTCGCAAGGCCGTGGCCGATTCTTCTGCCAATCTTTATCCCATCGCCAGTTGCAAATATTCGCACCTCTTAAAATGGAAGGGCAAGGGGGTAATACCAGAGGCTGATTTAAAACGCCTGGAATACTATGTAACCGAAGCACACAAAAATGGAAGGAAAGTGCGCTTATGGGCATCGCCTGAAATTAAGAAAGTGTGGAGTGAATTATTGAAATGCAATGTTGATTTGATCAATACAGATAAATTAAAAAGCCTGCGTAAGTTTTTGCTGGCAGATATGCAGGAACTGGCAAAGAAAGATTGATGCATCCGGGAAAGGGACAGTTTATATATTTAAAGGTCTTCAAGATTTTTTCTTTTGCCGATACTTTTCTTAAAAGCGGAAGGCGACAGGCCAGTGATTTTTTTGAACTGGGCGCTCATGTGGGCAGCACTGCTGTAACAAAGTTTGTATGCTATCTGGTCAAGGTTCATTTCATCATAAAAAATAAGTTCCTTTATCTTTTCTGTCTTGTGCAGTATGATGTATTGCACAATGGTAATACCTTCTGAATTCCTGAAAACCGTGGCCAGGTGGTTATAGCTAACTCCAAGTTTTTCGCTGATGAAATGAGAGTAGTTATTTACCGGCTGCCCATCCGCATGATGGATCATATCTACCACGATATTCTTAATTCGCTCCACCTGTATCAATTTTTTATCCTGCAGCAATTCAAGACCGGATACCTGCAGTTGCCGGTTGAGTTCTTCCCGTTCAGCAGCGTCAATGGGCTTAAGTAGCTCTACGATACCGAGGTCGATGGTGTGATAAGGAATATTGAGTTGATGGAGCTGATCTTTTACCAGCAGTTTGCAGCGATGGCTCACCATGTACTTTATATATAATTTCAATAGGGAGCAAAGGCCAATTTTCATACCTGTATACTGCAACGGGGAAATTCACACGTAGTACAGATCTCTTACAGCCACATAGTTATAATTTTTCACATCCCGTGGCGGGTCTCCTAGTTTTTTAAGCAGCCACTTATAATTTACCTTACCGATCATTCCATGATTGCTTTGAGCAAAGGCGCTTTCAAAAAATTCCCGCTATGGGGTAATAAAGTTGCTGAATATCCCGGTTGGTCAAAAACAGTTTCAAAAAAGCTTCTGTTTTTACCAAATATTTCCCTGTTCTGTTCACCCTGCAGCAGCAGCAGATCCGATTCCCTTGAACAAAAGCCTGTAATACATGATTTATATAAAAAAAATAAAAGATAGTGTAAGATTTTATTTGACATTATGTTAAACCTTACTATATAATTTTTTTAACATAAAACAGTTCAACATGAAAACACTTCTATTTTATCTTTTTTGGGCAGCCTTGTGTATATCACCCGGGCTCGGGCAGGCCCAGGCTCCATCGCTTGGCAGCGCCGCCAGTTTTGCGCTATTTACCAGCGCCGGGGCTTTTAATGCAGCGGGCGCTTCTACCGTGGTAACGGGTGATATTGGCACCAATGTAGGTGCCTACAATGCCTTTCCACCCGGTACACTCATCGGTCAAAGCCATGTGGCTGACGCGGTATCTTCATCGGCCGCTTCCGATGTATTACTGGCTTACGGAAGCATGAGTACCATTACATGCGGACTGGTGATCTCTTCCACGCTGGGGAGCGGACAGTCGTTGCTGCCAAATGTCTATTGCATGGGTGAGGCTTCCACCATTAACGGCGACCTGGTGCTTGATGGTCAGGGCGATCCCACTTCACTGTTTATTTTCAAGATCAACGGGGCACTGGCCAGTACGGTGAACTCAAGGATCATTTTAACCAATTCCGCTTCGCTCTGCAATGTGTACTGGCAGGTAAACGGCCAGACAGACCTGGGAGAGAATTCCATTTTCCAGGGAACCATCCTGGCAAATGGAGCAATCAATCTTTTAGACGGCGCTAAATTATATGGAAGGGCACTTTCAGTAGCCGGTGCCATTTCACTGCAAAACAATATTGTAAATATTGCACAGCAGGCCCAGGCGGCAACCATCACGGCTGGCGGCCCGGTGAACCTTTGCGCCGGCCAAACGGTATTGCTCTCCGGCAATATCGATGGCACCTGGAGTACGGGTGCCAGCACGCCTTCCATCACAGTATCGGCAGCTGGGGATTATTTTGTAACCAATACCGCCAATTGTGGAAATGCTTTTTCCAATCATATCATCGTTAGTTCAAGTCCCAATCCTGTTTGTACCATCACCGGCAATAGTTCCATTTGTCCTGGTCAGTCCACCCAATTATGTGTAGCTGCAGGGGCCGCTTCTTATTTATGGAGCAACGGTGCTACTGGTAATTGTATTACTGTAACTGAAGCAGGTACTTATTCTGTAACAGTTACAAACGCCGCCGGTTGCAGCAGTACCTGCAGCCAGTCAGTAACTGTTTCTGCCAATCCTGTTTGCACCATCACCGGCAACACCAGTATCTGTCCTGGTCAATCTACCCAATTATGTGTACCTGCCGGGGCTGCTTCTTATTTATGGAGCAATGGTGGCACTGGCAACTGCATCACGGTAACTGAAGCAGGTACTTATTCTGTAACAGTTACAAACGCTGCAGGTTGCAG
>APMI01006918.1_pt1 | contig 33190 bp, 28 predicted proteins | sample 667938 | NCBI WGS metagenome assembly APMI01 (sample SAMN01084076, study PRJNA167559) | wastewater metagenome | biome: Wastewater | place: Denmark: Ejby Moelle, Odense | collected 2011-11-28
AGTGGTTGATTTTTAAGCTCCCCCTGCTGGACTTGAACCAGCGACCCTCTGATTAACAGTCACATTTTTTACTTTCTGATGATTTCTTATGTCTGTGAATGTTACATAACACACTGATAATCAATATTTATTTTTCCTTTATTTGTTTTTGTTATCCTTTATTTCATATCTTTGTGTATCGATATGGTCGCATTTTTGGTCGCATTTTTAATACTGATATTATGATAGAAAACACAGCAACAGTGGGCTTTGTAATAGAAGGAACCAAGGCAAACAAGGACGGTAAGTACCCCATAAAGTTAAACATTTATTTTGGAGAAGGCAAAAAAAAGTACGGCATCAAAGAGGCCGTTACCAAGGACGAATGGGAGAAGGTATTCTCTTCTAACCTCCGCGATGCTGAAATAAAGAAGCTCAAGGCACGTCTGAAAGTAATAGAAACCAAGGCTCAGAAAATCCTTGATAACCTCCACCCTTTCTCTATTGTGGCTTTTGAGGAAGCGTTCTTTCAACGTAGTCCACTCTCAGGTGAACAACACCTTTCAAAACTTTCCTATTGGTTTGACCGGTACATTAAAACCCTGAAGGAAAACGGCCAGATTGGTACAGCTATTTCCTACCAGACAACTATCAATTCAATCGCTGAGTTTAAAAAGAATCTGACAATTTACGATATTACTCCCGAGTTCCTGCAGTCCTATGAAAACCATATGACCAAAGCCGGGAAGTCAACAAGCTCGATAGGTATCTACATGCGGCAGCTTAGAGCCATCATTAACCAGGCAATAGATAATAACATGCTATCAGCTGATAAATATCCTTTCAAAAAGTATCAGATTCCTGCCGGCCGGAACATCAAAAAAGCACTCCCATCTGAGGACCTTCAAAAGCTTTTGGATTATACCACCACGGAACAAGCAAAACAGAAGGCAATTGATTTCTGGATTTTTTCTTACCTGTGTAATGGAATAAACTTCACAGACATTGCCCACCTGAAACCCGAAAATCTGGATGGCAATTATATCAATTTCTACCGCGAAAAAACCAAGCGTACCAAAAAGAAGGATCTGCGCCCCATCAAGGTTGGGCTTAATCCACGAGTCCTGGAAATCATAAACCGGCAAAGAAATACCGATCCGGAAAACCCCTATCTTTTTCCGATTCTGGAAGCCGGATTAAATCCTGTAACCGTTAAGCATCGGTGCCAGCGTTTTATCAAATGGGTGAATAAACACATGGAAGAGATCAGGGAAGAAAAAGAAATTGTGATGAAGATCGGAACCTATGCCGCCAGGCATTCATTTTCAACAGTCTTAAAACGTAAAGGAGCATCAACATCATTCATAAAAGAATCCCTGGGCCACAGCTCTGAATTGACCACTGAAGGATATTTAGACAGCTTCACTGATGATGTTAAGCTGGAATATGCTAACTTGCTGACTCAATTGAAATAGGGCAAATATGGAATCTAAGATATTACATAGCATTATGCATGGGGAGTTGATGCCCTGGACTATTGATTTGAAAAGCAAAAGCTTTGCTGAGAAAATAAAAGCTCTTGGAAATAGAGAGCCCGAAACCCTTGAAGAATTAACCCGACAAGTAAAGACCATTATAGCCGACCTGCCGGATCTGGTTGCATGGTTGAATAAAACAAGTCACTCTTCCCCTGAAAAACTGAATGAATTACATTTCATTTCAGAACTACCGCTATACCATAACACGATTACAAAATACTATTCTTTGCTAATAAGTAAAGAGATTCTGAGGGTTTTCAATGTGTATTTCATACAGTCCTTAAAATGGACCAATAGAATCGACATTATTTATCACACAACTGTAATACTGCGAAACTTAAAGTCACTTACAAAACAGGTAAATTCTGAACTGGCTCAGAGAGGCTTTGAAGATTTTCCTGACGATGAATGCGATCCTATCCATTTCTCACTTTACTTGTTGAAACTTGAACTCATTAATTTGTACTTCAGTATTCAGGAAGTCCAAAAGGACATCCTGGAAGAAGTAATAACACTGGAAGACTTTTACCTGCTTGAATTAAATAACTCCATTTCAGCCATCCGAAAGATTTATCCTGTCAAGGAAAAAGATCTTTTAGTAGGTGACAATAAGCCCAAAACTGATCATAAAATCAACTTTGGGTTTAAAGGCAAAATTGATAATCTAAAAACTGTTATCACTCAGCTTAACTTCAAAGTCAATCTAATAAATGAAGATATGACTACTCCGGAAAAACTGCTTTCAGTTTTGACTAATAAGAAGCTAATTCCGGGATCCGAAGAAATCCATCTGAATTGTGAGACAGCAATATTTAGATATATCATTGACAAATTCAAACCGGTATTCTCTAATCTGAAACTAATCTCAATTGCAAATTCAAAGGTATTTTACTCCAGGAATGGCACTTTGATAACTGCCAACAATCTCTCATCGAGCAAAATTGAAAATCCGAAACTAAAGGATGACATAGATAAGATTTTCTATTAAATGCAATAAAAAACATTCACTTCTTTCACTTTCCTGATTGCTCAAATAATACCTTAAACTTTTCCCGTTTTTTACTATATTCTTTTGCATCGTTTTTAAAATTATAGAACGATGTCACAAGAAGAATTGATCCTCGACAAGCTCTCCGAGATAGCTAACAAGCTGGATGAGCAGAACCTGTTGCAAAAAACAGTATTAAATTTTAACGAGGCTTGCTCCTATCTCGATGTAAGCCAATCCCACCTCTACAAGCTGACCAGTACGCGGCAAATACCGCATTTCTGTCCACAGGGCAAGAAATTGTATTTCAACCGCACCGAGCTTGATGTCTGGTTACAACGTAACCGCCAATCCACCAACGAGGAAATCGAACAGGAAGTAAACGAGAAACTGTTTAATTCACGGAGGAAATAGGCATGGAACACTGTAAAACCTGCCGCGAACCTCTCGACAACGTGATGGAACGGCTCAAACGTATCGAAACAATCCTGGCTCAAAAGCAGCAATCTTGCCCTGACCAGGTCTTCTTCGACAACCAGGAATTTATCCAGGTAATGAATATCAGCAAACGCACTGCTCAGGCTTGGCGCGACACAGGTATCATTGCTTACTCCCAGGTTGGATGCAAAATGTATTACCGTCTCGCTGACATCCTTTCTTTGCTCGAAAAGCACCACAAACCGGCTAAATCCTGATCGATATGGCAACATCCACCATCTTCACAGGATTCAACCAGCCGGTTGAGGACAGGTCCTTGATTCTGATCCTTAACGACATCAAAGCCGGTAAATACAGGGCGGAAGTTGAACGCATCCGCTCCTGTATTGCCACCGGTGAAACCGAAAAAGCCGACCAGCTCAAAAAGCAGCTCCCGGCTTTCACTCCTTCAGGAACGTATGAGGGTGGACGAAAAGCCAACCTCCTCAAACAATACAGCGGCTTTGTGCATCTCGATTTCGACAAACTTACTCCGGAGCAACTGGATGAACTAAAAGCCAGGATATCTCAGATTCCATATACAGCTGGCTGCTTTCGCAGCCCAAGTGGTAACGGATTAAAAGTGTTGATTGAGGTAAACACAACCCAAGTGCATCATGATCTTGCTTACCGGCAAGTACAGGACTATTATGAAAACATCCTTGGTATCCTTTGCGATCCGAAATGCAAGGACATTACCCGGCTTTGCTTTGTAAGCTACGATCCTGATTTGTACAAGAACCTTGAAAATGAAAAATTCCTGGTACAACTCCCTGAAACAGCAAAGGAAGAAAGTATTCCAAAGCCTTCACCTCCACCCGCCTCATCACTTCCTCCCGGGGAACCGGAGGATCTGAATGCACTATTCGTTTTTGAACAACAAATTCAATTTACCAATTACAAAGAAACTTACTCCGATGGAAACCGTAATAATTATATTTATCTGCTGGCATCTAATTGCAACAGGGCAGGTCTCCCTGAAGATATTACTCTCGACCTTTGTTCTCAGCATTTCAGCCTTCCTCAAAAGGAAATAAAGCAATCAGTCCGAAGTGCCTATACGAATCACTCCACAGAATTTGCTAAGTTTGCAAAGTCTGCAAACCGTGCAAACCCTGCAAAATCTCCATTGGTGCAACCCACCAGGCAAGAACAGCCTATTACGGATGAAGATACCCTGGAAGATTATCTCAAAACAACTCCCACCATTCCGGATGAAGTGTATGATGCTCTGCCCGAATTACTCAAGCAAGGTGCCAGCGCGTTTACGGACAAGCGCAAAAGGGATGTTTTCTTTACCGGTGCTATTGCTATCATTAGCGGATGTTTGCCCAATGTAACAGGTATCTATTTTCAGGAAAGAGTTTACCCGCATCTTTATACGTTCATCATAGCTCCGGCAGCAAGCGGAAAAGGAGTGTTGAAAAATGCCAAACGCCTGGCAGAGAAGTACCACCAGAATATCTTGCAGCAAAGCCGCGATGCTCAAAAAATCTATCAGAACGAAATGGATGATTTCAAAATGATGGAACGCAACAGGAAAAAGGGTGAACCTTCAACAGAAAAGCCCGAAGCGCCGCCTTTCAAAATTCTCTTTATTCCTGCCGATTGCAGCAAAGCAAGGATGATAGAACATTTAAAATCAAACGAAGGCCAGGGCATCATTTGCGAAACGGAAGCCGATACCATGAGTGGAGCTAAAAAGCAGGACTGGGGCGATTATTCTGCCATCCTGCGGGCAGCTTTCCACCACGAAACAGTTTCAAGCACACGCAAAACAGACAACCAATACGATGAAATTAACGAGCCTCGCCTGGCAGTTGCATTATCTGGTACACCTTCGCAAGCTCCACGTTTGCTTTCTTCAGCCGAGGATGGACTTTTCAGCCGGTTTCTATTCTATGCGTACAAAAACAAAGTTGAATGGCAGGACCCTTCACCCCGTAGCAATGGTATTGTTTACAACGACCATTTCGAAGCTCTTTCAGTACAGGTATTGGAAATTATCAGCCACCTGGAATTATCCCCAACCACAGTTGAATTATCATCCTCTCAGTGGGATATAATCAATACGGAATTTCCCCTCATGCTTTCGGATGTCGTTACCTTTACAAGTGAAGAAGCAGTCGGTGTCGTTTACCGCTTAGGTCTTGTATTGTTTAGGATGTGCATGATATTTACAGCCTTACGTAAATACGAAAACGGTGAAACCACACCTGTCATGATTTGTACCGACGAGGATTTCTACACAGTCCTTCAGATAGTGTTGACCTATTTGGACCACAGCCTCCTGATGTTCAACAACCTGCCAAAACAAAATGAACCTATGCAGTTTCTTTCGGGCGATGGCAAACGTAAGTTCTTTGATGCCTTGCCTCAGGAGTTCACCCGTAAGGAAGCAACTGAAATTGGACTGAAGTTTAAACTTGCTGCCCGTACAGTGGATGAAGTCCTCCGATCTGCAACCGGAACAACACTCACCAGGATAAAAGCCGGTCATTACCAGCGCAAATAATTTCAAATCCAATTTAAACCTTCCAGCCTCCTTCGGGAGGCTTTTTTGTGCCCATTGCAAACTTTGCAGACTTTGCAAACTTTGCAGTTTTCTTTATTTATTGACATTTCTTTGCTTTTACTTATTATTGTTTAAATTTGACGTTATAAAGTATGATCCGCAATACTATTAAGGATGGGCACTTTTATGTTATTTGTCTATAAATTGAATGGTGTTTTTAACCTCGTTAGCGGTTTTTACAACTTTTATATAAACTGGAAAAGCTGATTTTTATATGCCTACGCTTAATTGGATTGGAAAAGAGAAAGTTATTAATCACCATCAGGACGTACCTTACCGGGTTTTGGAACACAAGTACGGCTTTACTGCCGAAAGTGGCCAGCAACCCGAAGATACTAACAGTGGAAACCTTATCCTTCACGGCGATAACCTCGAAGCGCTAAAAAGCCTTTTACCTAAATATGAAAGCAAAGTAAAATGCATTTATATTGACCCGCCTTACAACACCGGAAACGAAGGCTGGGCGTATAATGATAATGTTAATGATCCCAAAATAAAGAAATGGCTTGAAACAACCCTAAAAGCGAAGGAAAACGGCAAAGATGCCCCGATCGGTATTGATGACTTAGCAAGGCATGATAAATGGCTTTGTATGATGTATCCACGCCTCAAACTTTTACACAAATTGTTAGCTGATGATGGAGCTATTTTCATTTCAATTGACGATGTGGAGGTACATCATCTTTGCTTGATATTAGATGAAATTCTTGGGAACCAGAATTTTGTTGCAAACATTGTTTGGCAAAAAAGGACCTCACCTGATGCCAGAGCTACACTCGGTGCTGGTCATGAACACATAATAGTTTATGGTAAAAACTGGGATAAAGTAAAACAGAATCTCAAGAAACTTCCAATTTCTGACAAGCACAGAAAAACGTTCAAAAATCCAGATAACGACAAGTATGGTCCCTGGGTTTCTTCAGATTTTACAGCCCAAGGATATCGGCCTAACCAGATGTATGAAATAATGACACCTTCTGGCGTACCATACTCTCCTCCTGACGGTAGATGTTGGAAAAATATCGAAGAGGTATTTAATAAACTTCAGGCAGATGGTAGAATGTGGTATGGGAAAGATGGAAAAGGAGTCCCACGCAGAAAGACATATTTATATGAAAGAGAAGGCATTGCATCATGGACTTGGTGGCCAAATGATGAAGTTGGTCACAATCAAGAAGGGAAACAAGAAATAAATTCCATTTTTAATTCAGCAACAATTTTTGAAACACCAAAACCGACTCGTTTAATTGAGAGAATAATTCAACTTTATTTAGATAATGATGAATACATCCTTGATTCTTTCGCTGGTTCTGGTACTACCGCTCATGCTGTTTTAAACCTCAATAAACAGGATAGTGGCAATCGTAAATTTATTCTTGTGGAAATGGAAGACTATGCCGAAACTATTACTGCGGAAAGGGTAAAAAGAGTAATAAATGGTTACTCAAAAAGAGTAGGCACTGGCGGAGGTTTTGATTATTGCGAATTAGGCAAGCCATTGTTTCTTGGCGATAATAACGAGTTCCTGAACGAAGAAGTTGAAACAGAAAAAATAAGGGAATACGTTTGGTATAGCGAAACCCGCACAGCTTATGAAAAGCCGGATGCTGCAAATGAGAATCCTTACTTTTTAGGGTTAAAGGAAGAAACTGCATACTATTTCATTTACGATAAGGATTCACAAACGACACTTGATTTCGATACCCTGTCAACCATAACAACCAAAGCGGGGCAATATGTGATATATGCCGATAACTGCCTGTTACCAAAAGATTTTATGATGAAGCAGAACATCATTTTCAAGAAGATACCTCGTGATGTAACTCGTTTTTAATATGGAACTGAAAAGCTATCAGCAAAAGGTTGTTAAAGACCTCGAATTATATCTCGAATATGTACAGCGGTACAATAAAACTGATGTGGCATTCAATCGCTTTTGGGAAGATCGCATCGGACCATACAATCCGATTAACGGCAATGGAATGCAGCCTTACAAAAACACCATCCCCAAAGCTGCCCACGTTTGCATGAAAGTTCCAACCGCAGGAGGCAAAACCTTTATTGCCTGCAATGCGTTGCACAGCATATTTGCAGCCTACACAAGCGACATGCCTAAATTTGTGGTTTGGTTGGTTCCCTGGAGTAACCTCCTCGATCAAACCGTTAACAACCTATGCAATCCCGATCACCCTTACAGGCAAAAACTCGATAGCCTGTTTAACCACCGTGTTGAAGTATACGAAAAGAAGGACCTTTTGCAAGGTTCTAATTTCAATCCAACTGTAGTAAAAGAGCAGTTAACCATTGTTGTAATGAGTTTTTCAAGCCTTCGTGCCCGAAATAAAGAGGACAGGAAGGTTTACCAGGAAAACGGTCAGTTAGCCCCATTTGCAAGCCAGTACAAGAGCAATTCGCACCTGTTGGAAGATACCGACGACACAGCCCTAATAAACGTTATACGGAGCTTAAATCCGGTGCTTATTGTCGACGAAAGCCACAATGCCGAAAGCGATTTAAGTGTCGAAATGCTCAACGCCCTCAATCCATCCTTTGTGCTGGATCTCACTGCAACACCCCGCGACAACAGTAATATTGTCAGCCTTGTTCCTGCCATCGAATTGAAGAAGGACCACATGGTTAAACTGCCTGTAATCGTGTATAACCACCACGACAAAACGGAAGTTATAAACAGCGCCTTACATTTACAGCGCAAACTGGAAGCCTTGGCCATTGAACAGGACAAAGCAGGAGGTAAATACATCAGGCCGATCATTTTGTTCCAGGCACAGCCCCGCACCGGCGAAGACAATACAACCTTCGAAAAACTGAAGGAGCAACTCTTAAAGGTTGGCATTCCTGATGATCAGATCAAGATTAAAACAGCCGAAAAGGATGAATTAAAAGGCATTGATCTCAGTTCAAGGGATTGCCCTGTAAGGTATATCATCACTATAAATGCGCTTAAGGAAGGTTGGGATTGTCCTTTCGCTTACATCCTTGCTTCCCTGGCCGATAAATCATCAGCCGTTGATGTGGAACAAATCCTGGGCCGTGTGCTTCGCCAGCCCTATGTAATGAAACATGCAGCTCCATTATTGAATGTTTCCTATGTGCTCACAGCCTCCGCTAAATTTAACGAAACCTTGCAAAGCATCGTAAGAGCTTTGCAGGATTCCGGCTTCAGCGAAAAGGACTACCGGCATCAGGACATAATGCCTGAAGACGAAAAGAAACAAGTTACTGTAAAACCACTCGAATCATTTCTTTTTCCGGAGCAGGACGAAAACAAACCCAATCCGGATGAAATTGTACCCGAAAGGATTGTTTTCAATCCCGACATCAATAGCATTCCGGCAACGCAGCACTCAGTAGTTACCGATATTGAAAATATGGCCGAAACACAGAACCGTGAAATGGAGGCCGTAATTGAAACACAAAGCAAGCAACCAATTGATGAAAACATATTTCAGGAAATGGGCGACAAGGTAAAACGTTACAGGATTGTTGATTCAAACAAAGCGATTGCTGATACTATCAATCTGCCCCAATTTTATCTTCAGGTTGCACCCAGCGATATTTTCGGAACGGATAAGGTCCGTTTAAACCAGGAATCCTTGCTTAGCAACTTCAAGTTGAGCAATGAAGATTCTAAAATTGACTTCGACCAGATTGAATCTGATTTATACAAAGTAGATATAGAGCATATGCGCAATGATGAATATGCGCCTCGCTTTACGAAGATTGAAGATGTACAATTCAAAGATCCGATTATTGACTACATTCTTGCCAAACCCAAGGACAAACAGGTAAAAGACATTGCCCATCAGATTGTCCAGGTTGTTGGTGACCTATATCCTATTCCCGATCAGGAAATAAGAATTTACGTCGAAAGGATCATCGGGCAATTGAATGCAGAACAGTTACGAGACATTCTTTTAAGGAAATGGAGCTATTCCGACAGGATAAAAGCAAAGATCCGCTTACATGCCGATAATTATGCCGAAGGCCGGTTTAATGACCTTATAACCATCGGTAAGGTAGTAACCGAACCATCCTGGACTTTCCCCGAAATGATTGTTCCCGGACCATTAGGCGCTTCCATTGGCCATTCCCTTTATGAGCGAGAAGGCTTAATGAACAACTTTGAGGCATCGGTAATCACTTCCATTGCAAGCCTCTCAAACATTGCCTTCTGGCACCGCAATTTAGGCCGTGGCAAAGGCTTTGCAATCAATGGATTCAAGTCCAACCACTTCCCTGATTTTATAGTCGTTTCAAAAACCGGCAAAATCATTATTGTCGAAACCAAAGGCGACGACCGCGATAATTCCGACAGCGCGGCCAAATGTCGCTTAGGCAACAAATGGGCCGAACTTGCCGGTAAGGAATATTTATACTTTATGATTTTTGATAAAAAAGCGATTGAAGGAGCTTACAATGTGGAGAAGGCGAAGGAATTGATAAGGCAACTATAAATCTGATACTAAACAAACTAGGATATCTGAATACATAAGTTATTTGTATGCTTAATATTACTACGCTACCGGAATAGAAATTTTAGCACAATATATAATCCAGTAATTTGATAATATCTAACTTAAAAACTAACGCTTATGCAACAAGAACTGCGTTTGAACATTATTCCGTTCACTGCCCCTTTTGAGGAAGCTGAATTTTCTTTTTATCAGGAAAGAATAACCGACAGTTATCCGGTATTTAAAAACGATTTAAACGGCCATTTAGACGATCATTTCTCTGAAGCCGAACTAACAAGTCTTGAAAAATTATATACAGATTTTCAACCACCTAAAGATGGGGCTCTTGTTTTGAAAATTAATTTGACTGAAACCCCTCGTTTCGCAAACCATTATTACCGCTATTTGATCAGGAAGTATTTTACAGGTGTGGCTGATATTATTCAGCAAAACTTTACAAGTGAAACTGAAGTTTGGTTTCAGAAAACAAGTGCAGCAACAGCAAAATATAAAGTTTACAACCAGTTTACTTTAAAAGTGCAGCATGGCCGTGTCACGGATGGTCCCGAGCTTTCCGTTTCATTTGATGGTACAACCAAGGTTTACGCTAAAAGTGTTGCCGAAATCCCGAATTTTAAAACTGAACTTTACAATTGGATTAATTGTGATGGAGTTCTGAATCGGTGGAAATATCTAACCGATGAACAAAAACTTCATCATGAAAAGAACTACCCGGTTTTAAGTAATACGCTGAAACCACACCTCGAAGTTGCATTCGACATTCCCGATTTTAAAAATCGTTACCCTAAATATCATACTTACCTGAATGCCTTTTATGATAAGTATCTTAATACGGATTCTTTCCGGGAAATAATTCCACTTTCATCTAAAGGTTTTCTTAAACCTAGTAAAGATTCAGTTCAGAATATCCAGGGTTCATCCAACGAGTTACAATTTGGGTTAGGTATTGGTAATGAACCCAAACGTGACCTGAGGAAACTCAAACCCTATAAACCGGTTCCCAAACCAAACATTGTTAAATTTTTCTTTATTTACCACAAGCCCGATAAAGATTTTGCGGTAAAGACCATCTGGCAATATTTCAAAGATGGATATAACGGCCAATATCCTTTCCCCAGAATGGAAGAATATATAAGCCTTCCATTTGAGTTGGAGCCAAAAGAACAGCACATCAGTTTTGAACAAATTGATGAAGCCGTGATTGTTGTGAAAAGAGCTATTAAAAACAAAGATAAACTCCCCGATACAAAATACTGTGCAATTTATGTAAGCCCTGTGCCCAAGTGGGAAAAGGATCCAAAACGTAACAGTATATACCATCGGATTAAAGAGATTCTGCTTTACGAAGGCATTTCATCACAGGTTATCTGGAAAGAGAATATTTTTAAGCCGTCATTTAACTTGTTTTTGCCAAACATCGAAACCGCTATCCTGGCAAAGTTAGGAGGCATTCCCTGGCGTTTAAAAAGGGATCTGACAAATGAACTGATTGTAGGGGTAGGTGCTTTTTATTCGGTAACCCAAAAGTCACGGTTTGTTGGCTCAGCATTTTGTTTCAATAACGAAGGTATTTTCAAGGGCTTCGATTGTTTTGGGGCTGATGATACTCAAAGTATTGCAGGATCAATCCGGGAAGCAGTAGGAAAATTCATAGCTTCAAATTATAAAGCTACAAGGTTAATCATTCATTTTTACAAGGACCTAAGTAAAAAAGAACTTAAACCAATTATCGACACCCTCCATGCCTTAGGCTTACCTATTCCTGTAATTGTTCTCACAATTAATAAAACAGAAAGCAAGGAACTGTTGGCTTTTGATCTGAATAGTCCTGATAAACTAATGCCTATTAGTGGCACAATAGTAAAGGTCGGTGATAGAGAATACCTTTTATTTAACAACACTCGTTACACGGAAACGTCAGTCCCCTCTGCCAGAGAATACCACTTTCCTGTAAAGATTTCTTTCTTCAGTTCGGAACCGGAATTGCTTAGTGTTCCTGAATTTACAACTGAGCTGATTGATCAGGTATATCAATTCAGTCGGATGTACTGGAAAAGTGTAAGCCAACAAAACTTACCGGTAACCATCAAGTACCCCGAAATGGTCGCAGAAATATACCCCCACTTCCAGCACGATAAACTCCCGGATTTCGGTAAAGAAAATCTCTGGTTCTTGTAATCCTTGCTAATGGTAAAATTAAGAGATTATCAAACGGAAGGAATCAATAAGATATTTGAAGCCTGGGACCCTACAAGGTTGAATCATAAAAATGTGTTATTCCAAATGCCGACAGGCACCGGAAAAACTACTGTGTTTTCTCAGATTGTTTTGAAAGCTCATCTGAAAAACAAAAATGTTCTGATTGTTGTCCACCGCACAGAATTGGTTGAACAAATTGCAGAACGATTAGTTGATTTCGGTGTTTCTGTTGGAATTATTTCAGCTGGAAACAAACCACTTCCTGAAAAAGAAGTTCAGGTAGCAACAATTCAAACATTATCCCGCAGGGAATATCCTCCTGCTGATATCGTAATTATTGATGAATGTCATCACTCAAAAGCCGACACATATAGAAAACTTTGGGACATCTATCCTGAAGCTAGATTCCTGGGTGTAACTGCTACCCCTGTTAGGTTAAATGGTGAAGGATTTTCCGAATTGTTTGATATCCTGATCCCTTTAGGTAAACTAAGTTATTTTATTGAAAATGAATATCTGGTAAAAATCAAACATTTGGTTTGTGGCATCCCTGATGTTTCAAAAGTTAAACTCAGGCTACGCGATTACGACATTCAGATGCTCCGAAATGTCATGCTTGATAATTCAGTAATGGCAAATTTGATTGAAAGCTACAAAAAATTTGCCAATGGCAAAAAAACAATTGTATTTGCTGTGGATATAGAGCATAGTAAAAGCGTTGTCGAACGTTACCTTGAGGCTGGTATTCGTGCTGCTCACATCGACGCTACTACTCCAAAGCAAGAGCGAAAAGAAACCTTGGATAAATTCAGAAGTGGTGAGATAATCGTATTAAGTAATGTTGATATAGTCTCTGAAGGCTTTGATGTTCCCGATTGTGAAGCAGTCCAATTGGCAAGACCAACAAAATCACTCGTCCTGTATTTGCAACAAGTCGGAAGGTGTATGCGACCAACTGCAAATAAAGATTATGGAATCGTTCTGGACAATGCTGGTTTGTGGTTAGATCATGGTTTATCTTATATTGATAGAGATTGGTCGTTAGAAGGTGTACCAAAAACCAAGCGAAAACCAGGTCTTGAAAACATGGTTACAATAGATGAACATGAACAAATCAGGGTAATCAAACGTCCATATGAAGCAACCGGACTCGAACTGATTGCAGTTACTGAAGAACTTGAAAGGCTTCTGGTATTTGAAAGCTATATCCGTTATGCTAAATCAAAAGGTCACAAAATCTCATCTGTACCTTTTAGGTATTTCGAATATCTTATTTCTAATAAGCAGAATTTTTCTGAACTCGAAATCAAATATTGCCATAAACGGTTAAATAGAGAGGGGTGTACATATAAAATTGGCTTTTGGTATTATCGCAAAGATGAAATTGAACTATCTTTAAAGAAAGTAAAATAGCAGATGCTCTTTTTTTTGATCCTAATCAGGCTGGGTTAATAGTTTGAATAAAATAGAATAATACTTCAAAATGAAACGTTTCGCCATCATCACCGGTCTTCTTTCCGGCTTCCTTTTCGGCATTGCCACACCGTTTAGCAAACTGCTGTTAGATGGTTTAAATTCATTTCAGTTGGCAGGTTTACTCTATCTGGGCGCGGCCGTTGCAATGTTTCCATATATCTTCCGAAAAAACAACAACCTTACCCTGTTATTTCATCCTGGCAGCAGAATGAAAACACTAGGGATTATTTTCTTCGGTGGGTTCCTTGGTCCGGTACTTTTATTGTTTGGTCTGAAAACAGCCAATGCAGCTTCAGTTTCTATATGGTTAAATATGGAACTGGTTGCAACAGCTATTTTAGGAGTCTTGATTTTTAAAGATACATTGGATAGAAATACCTGGATAGGAGTTGGTTTAACAATCATCGCCGGAATAGTTACTTCCCTGGGCGAAGGTCCTAGCGGCATCATTTCTGCCCTGCTGATTACCGCTGCATGTATTTCCTGGGCAATTGACAACCATCTGACAGCGCTAACCGATGGCGCTTCCCCTCAATCCGTTACTTTCCTGAAAGGCATAGTAGCTGGTTCAGTAAACTTGCTTATAGGTTGCTTAATTGCCAGCGAGCCGCTAAAGTTCGGCAGTGTTGGTCCTGCCTTGCTTGTTGGTATTTTTTCATACGGATTCAGTATTATGCTTTATGTAACTTCTGCTCAGAATCTTGGAGCTACAAGAGGGCAGATATTATTTTCAACTGCGCCTTTATGGGGTGTGATCCTATCGTATATGTTTTACCATGAATCTTTTCAATGGGCTCATGTCATATCCATAGTTCTTTTGGCACTGGCGGTAATAGTAACATATATGTTGAAGCATAAACATTTGCATACGCATATCGAAATGGAGCACATCCATTTCCATCAGCACGCCGATGGACACCACAACCACGAGCATGAAGATAAATCAATTCCGGCAAGCAAATGGCATTCTCATGCTCATACACACAACCCTTTAGCTCACGAACACCCGCACTTCCCCGATCTGCATCACAGGCATACACATGAATAATTTATCCGTATATTTAGCTATCTAAAAAACTATAACTGAGTAGGAATGATTTAATTGGTAAATATGAAATGGATTACCCGCGAACGCCCTAAGATTGATCGAATTGCCTGTCCTTGGTTGATCAAACGTTTTATCGATAAAGATGCTGAGATAATCTATGTGCCTTTCAATGAAGTAAAATCAAAAGCCATAGAGTTCGATGCCATTCCATTCGATATACCGGAAGTTGAATATACGCACTACGGCGATCATTGCACTTTTGATTATTTTGTTGAAAAATTCAACATAACCGATCCGGCTATTCATACCATTGCACTTATTGTAAGAGGTGCTGATACCGACCGGCATGATATTGCCAACCAGTCGAGCGGTTTATGGGCTATTTCTGCTGGCCTTGCCCATAATATTACTGATGATCACATATTGCTACATACAGGTATGGTCTTATATGATGCATTGTACAGCTGGGCAAACCTGTTACAGCAGGAGAAGCACACTCAAAGTCCTTTTGAAAATCTGTTACTTGATGTTTTCCATAAATTCCTGGAACAAAAAGCCGGAGAAAAGAAACAGACACCTGCCTGGGCAAAAGATCTGAAAGCAATTATCCAGGATCAGATTGATACCAATCTTTCGCTAAGTCTGAAAGAAATTTCTAAAAACCTTGAAGTTCATCCTTCTTACTTATCACGCGAGTTCTCAAAATACTTCGACGATCTTTCCTTTGGTGAATACATACGCAAGCTCCGCATCGAGAAAGCGATACAATTGATTCATTCTTCACAATATTCGTTAACTGAAATAGCATACCTGACCGGGTTCTCCGATCAAAGCCATTTTACCCGTATTTTTAAAATCCACACCGGCAAAAATCCTTCCGCGTTCCGGAAAAACATGTTAAAAAGTAATCCTGATACAAAAAGTTAATCCTGTTCTATTTTATTCAGTTTCTTTACAGCACTTTTGCATACTTAAACAAAGTGTTATGAACTGGATAACCCGCGAACGCCCGAAGATCGACCGTATTGCTTGTCCCTGGCTGATCAAAAACTTTGTGGATTCAGAAGCAGAGTTTATTTTTGTCCCTAAGGAAAAAGTGGTAGAAAAAGCAAAAGAACTTGATGCAATCCCATTCGACATTCCGGGTGTTGAATATTCGCATGAAGGCGAATTTTGCACCTTCGACACAATTCTTAAAAAACATAAACTCTCTGATCCGGCATTGCTTCAGTTAGCTCTGATTGTGCGTGGTGCAGATACCGACCGGTTTGATCTGGCACAACAATCGGCAGGTCTATGGGCTATTTCGGCAGGTTTGAGTTACAATCATAAAAATGATTTTGAAATGCTATCAATCGGAATGAAAATATATGATGCTTTGTACAGTTGGGCAAAATTTGTTTCTGACGAAAAACATACCTGGAACCCAACACTTTGATTTCAATGAAAAGTTTATTTATCGTATCATTATTTCTTTTATCAGGCTATTTATTGTTTGCACAAAAAAGTGCGCCCGACACTCTTTATGCATTCCCGATTAATTCAAAAGTTACACTGGATGGAATCATTGACTCAGTTTTTCTGAATCAGCCATTTACAATCTCCGACTTTACCCAAAGCGACCCCGATTTTGGCAAACCTGCTACCGAAAAAACAAAAGTAGCTATCGCATATTCATCCACTTCACTCTATATCGCAGTTTGGTGTTACCAATCAGCCGGAACTAAAATATCAGCAAAATCCCTTCAGCGTGATTTTGACTTTAGTGCAGAAGACAATTTCCGCATTGCAATAAGTCCTTTCAATGATGGCCGCACGGGTTATGAGTTTGTTATTAATCCCAATGGCGCAAGAGCCGACTTACTGGTATCATCAAGCGAAGATGCAAGCAACGATTGGAATGGAGTTTGGGACGCAGCTGCAAAAATCACCAGCGAAGGCTGGTTTGCCGAAATAGAAATACCTTTTAATACCCTGAAATTCAAAAATAGCAGGGAACAATTCTGGGCCATTAACTTTGAACGTAATATCCGTAACAAGAATGAAACTGACAGGTGGCAAAGCTGGTCGAGGGATTATACACTCGAAAACTTTTCAGTTGCCGGTACTCTCAACGGATTGCATAACATTAAATACACCGAAAAATTTGAGTTAAAGCCTTATGGCCTGGCAGGATGGAATCTTAAAGACGATACTAAAACCTATGAAGCTACAGGCAAAATCGGCGCTGATCTCAATTACAATATCACACCAACTTTAAAGCTGAATTTAACAGCCAATACCGATTTCGCGCAGGTCGAATCTGACGTCATTCAGGTTAACTTATCGCGATTCGATTTGTACTATCCGGAGAAAAGAGAGTTTTTTCTTGAAGGGGCAAGCAACTTCGATTTTTACATTGGCAATAATAACAATGTGTTTTATTCAAGAAGGATTGGCATCGAGAATTTTCAAAGTGTAAATGTACTTGGTGGTGCCCGCTTGTTCGGTAAGATAGGGAAGAGCAATATCGGGTTTCTTTCGCTACAAACTGCATCAATAGATACGATTCCCAGTTACAATAACACTGTTTTCCGCTACAAATATGATATTGGTTCTCAATCTCACATCGGGGGCATTATAACCTCAAAGTACAGTAACAACCATTATAATTTGGTAGTAGGTATTGATGGGACCTATTCTACCTCCCATTTCTTAAACAACAGGAACCTGGTTTTAAATGGCCTTATCAGTGGTAGCAGCAATGATGGTACAATTCAAAACAATAACCTTGCCTGGCGGGTGGCTTGTGATTACCCTAACGATCTGGTCGATCATTTTATTTCAATCTCTGCAGTCCAGGAACACTTTATACCTGATCTTGGTTTTCTTTCACGCACAAACTTTGAATCCTTTTCCTGGAATCTTCGGTTCACACCACGTTGGTTCAATAATCTGGGAGTTCGTAAAATGCTGTTTAAACCCTGGGAGTTTGTTATTTACCGCACCCAAACTACACATGAGTTAGAGTCGTACTTCAACGAATCACGTCCGTTTGGGTTTCTTCTGCAATCAGGCGATTCATTTGAATTTAATCTCCAGCAATCCTACGACCGTATTGACGAACCTTTTGAACTGACGGATATGATTACGGTTGGCATTGGAAAATATTACATGCATGCCACTGAGTTTCAGGTCAACACCTTCCGCGGCCGTAAAATCTTCACAGAGTTACTTTATAAATGGGGTACTTTATATGATGGTTCAATCAATACTTTCTCCGCCTTACTTGGCATCAACATTAACAAACACTTTAATTTTACCGAACAATTTGAATCTAACAAGCTGAATATTAACAGCGTTTCTGATAATATTTACCAGCTTGTCTCTACTATTACCTATGCTGTCACTACCAAACTGGATTTCTCAATACTCTCTCAGTACAATACCGAAGTTGACGGATTGCTCACTAACTTCCGTATACATTGGATTCCAAAAATCGGCACTGATTTTTATTTCGTCTGGAACAACGGCTACGATCCGGTTAAGCAAGCCGATTACCTAAAACCAAATATCAACAACGGTGCAGCAAAACTCGTGTGGCGTTTTACATTTTAATTTGTTTATAACATTGAAATGAAAGCGAAAACTGTACATACCGAACCAACCTATACATTACGCCAGCTGGTAATGTATTTCCTCAAACTTGGTTTCACAGGTTTTGGTGGTCCGGTTGCTTTGGTGGGGTATATGCACCGCGATCTGGTCGAACAACGCAAGTGGATTACGGAAGAAGATTTCAAAGAAGGACTGGCACTTGCACAGCTTGCACCAGGCCCGTTGGCAGCGCAGTTATGCATTTACCTGGGCTTCGTTCACTACCGGGTTTGGGGTTCAAACCTTGTAGGAATAGCATTTGTAATACCTTCGTTTATCATGGTTGTAGGCATAGGCATTGCCTATAAACTTTTTGGTGGGCTACCCTGGATGCAGGCTGTTTTTTATGGAGTTGGTGCGGCTGTAATTGGCATAATTGCGATGAGTTCTTATAAACTTACGATAAAGTCAATCAGCAAATTTAGCTTCAATGCTTTCCGTGAACAATGGATTCTCTGGTTGTTTTACCTGATAGCAGCGGCGATAACAATTATTACTCAAAACGAGGAAGTTTTGCTCTTTGTCGGGGCCGGTATGGTTTATATGTTTATTAAAGCCCCGCCAAAATGGATGAAACAAAGCGCAAACTCATTACTTCTCACAGGCATTGGTTTCTGGCAATTTGAATGGGGTACGCTGGGTAACATTGCTTTATTTTTCACCAAAGCAGGAGCATTTGTTTTTGGCAGTGGCCTGGCTATTGTTCCTTTTCTTCATGGCGGTGTAGTTACCGAATATCATTGGCTTACCGAACATCAGTTTGTTGATGCGGTTGCCGTGGCAATGATCACACCGGGTCCTGTCGTAATTACAGTTGGTTTTATTGGGTATTTGGTTGGAGGCTTCCCCGGAGCCTGTGTTGCGGCATTGGCAACTTTCCTGCCTTGTTATTTATTTACTGTAATTCCTGCTCCTTATTTTAAGAAAATTGCTAAAAATCAAAGCATCAAATCATTTGTTGATGGTATAACAGCCGCGGTTATCGGTGCATTGGTAGGCGCGGTAGTTGTACTTGGCACACGCAGCATTACAGACATAACAACGGCTCTGATTGCCATAGCTACTGTGTTCGCGCTCATCTACATCAAAAAGGTAAAAGAACCTTATATAATACTTATTGCTGCCATTATTGGAATAATTATAAAAATACTTCAATGAGAAAACCTATTCTTTTGTTACTAACTTTCATTGCTCTGTTTTTTCTTCTATCCTGCCATCAGAGTAAAAATGAAGTAGTGATATACACCAGTGTTGACCAGGTGTTTAGTGAACCTGTTTTAAATGTGTTTGAAAAAAAATACGGCATCAGGGTGAAACCTATTTTTGATACCGAAGAAACAAAATCTACGGGAGTGCTTAACCGCTTGATTACCGAAAAGGAAAATTCACAATGTGACGTATTTTGGAGCGGGGATCCAATGAGAGCTGACGTGCTGAAGCAAAAAGGAATTACTATTCCGTATTATTCTAAAGTTGCAATGGATATCAATCCGGTTTTCGTTGATAAGGATTATTATTGGATTGGCTTTTCTTCCCGTGCAAGGGTATTATTGATTAATACAAAACTTGTTAAGGATGAGGATATTCCGCAATCAATTCTTGATCTTACTCAGGCAAAATATAAAGGTAAGTTTGCTATTGCCAATCCTTTATTCGGGACCACCTCATTTCACATTGCGTCTTTGTTCGTAGAACTGGGTGATGAAAAAGCGAAACAGTTTCTGGCAGATTTAAAGCAAAATGAAGTTATTATTGCTTCCAGCAATGGCGATGTGAAAAAGAAAGTGAGCGATGGAGAAGTAGCTTACGGTTTAGCCGATACTGATGATGGTAATGAAGCAATAAAGGAAGGCTTACCTGTTAAAATGATATTTCTGGATCAAAACGGATTTGGAAATCTCATAGTACCAAACACGATTTCTTTAATTAAAAATTCTCCAAACCAGGAGAATGGGAAAAAGCTCATTGATTTTCTTCTTTCAGTTGAAGTCGAAAAATTACTTGCTGAAAGTTGCGCCCAAATGCCATTGCACAAAGGGGTAATAGTTCCGCCGACTGTTCCGTCATTGGATTATATCCTCCCGATGAAAGTAAATTATAGTTCCGTAGCGCACAAATCAGAACAAATCAAAGAATATCTTAAAAACTGGATTAATCGATAACTAAAACTACAAATCATGAAAAATCATATCGCCTTCAAATGCTCAATCGCTGTATCATTCCTTTTGACAGTGTTTCCTGCATTTTCGCAAACCCCTCGTGCTTATATTACAAATTACAATGACTCAACCATTTCAGTCATTGATTTGAACCAGGTTGAAAAAATTGCAGATGTGGTTACCGGGAAAAATCCACATGGCGTTGATGTGTCTCCCGATGGAAATACTGTTGCTGTCAGTAACGAAGGAAGTAATACTGTTTCAGTGATTAACGCTGCCACCAATAAAGTTGTTAAAAACATAAAAGTTGGTTCCCATCCTCACCAATTGGCATTTAGCAGGGATAACAAAAAACTTTTTGTTACCGTCAATGCTGATAATGCCCTGACAATTATCAATACTACGGATTGGAAAGTGGATACAACATTTATAGTTGGAAGGAACCCGCATATTGTTATGCCCTCGCCGGATGGCAGGCTCGCATACATTACGCTCGAGGGTGACGAAAAAATAGTGATAATGAATATTGAAACATGCAAACTTATAGGTGAAATTCCGGTATTTGGATGGCCTCGCATTCCTGATCTTTCGAGTGATGGTAAAACTCTATATCTATCACTCCGCTGGCTGAACGGAGCATTAATAGTAGATACAGAGAAGAAGCAGGTTATCAATTGGATTCAGTTGCAGCAGAACGAGAGATTCGCTTCCGAAGGAAAAGCTTCGCATGGTATCAAACTATCGGCTGATGGCTCTTTGCTTTATATTACAAGTCAGATCCGCAACAGTGTAAGCATTGTAAATACGGCTTCCAGGCAGGTTGTTAAAGAAATACCTGTTGGCACTGATCCGAATTGGATTGATTTTACAGCGGATTCAAAATACGCTGTGGTCAGTAACACAGCATCAAACGATGTTTCTGTAATTGATCTGAAAAAAATGAAGGTAATAAAAACGCTGCCTGTAGGAAAAGCTCCTAAACGCCTCAAAGTCGGTACGACCAGCAACTAAGCTATGTGGAAATCAATTGATTCAAAATATTTCACCATAACTGCAGCGATACTTTTTGCCGCAACTGCTATATTGCCTTTGCTTTCGTTGTTGTTTAGTTCGCTATTTATTGTTGGCAAAATATCTTTTGTTGATTTCAGCAATATGTTTGAAACCGGAGTTATAAATAGCATTCTTAGCAGCCTTGTGATCGGTTCTTCGGTAAGTGTTTTATCTGTTTTGTTTGGGTCCGGCTTTGCTTTTCTGTTTGCCAGGACAAATCTTCCTTTCAAAAATCTGATGAAACTTCTTTTAGTTCTTCCATTGTTATTACCCCCGTACATCATTACGGTTGCCTGGACCGATTTGTGGCTTTTCATCGGCATATCGCCCCGGTTCGTTCATAGTTTGCCCGCAGTGGTGTTTATTCTTAGTACAATTTATATCCCGCTGGCAACTTTTATCATTGCCGGAAGTTTGCAAAACATAAACGCATCCATTGAAGAAGCCGGAGAAATTATCACTGATTATAAAACTGTCTTCCTGAAAATTATATTGCCACTCATTCGACCTGCTCTGTTTTCATCGTTTATCCTCATTTTTATTTTCTCTGTTTCCGAATTTGCAGTTCCATCTTATTTATCTGTAAATGTTTTCACTACCGAAATCTTTACTCAATTCTCTGCCTTTTATAACTATCCGGTAGCCACAGCACATGCTCTGGTGCTAACATTGATCTGCGTGCTACTCGTACTTCCCGAAAAATTCTATTTGGCTGATGCGCCATTTATCTCTTTTGGTAAAAGGTCTTTCAGGCAAAAAGAAATTCCCTTAGGTAACAAAGCAAAATGGTTGACGTTTTGTATCATATATATATTCTTGTTTGTAATCCTTCCGTTGCTGATGCTGGTATTGCAATCAATTAACGGAAATGATAGTACCTTTTCCGTAACATTCCTGAATTTAGTTCCTGCATTGACTGACAGTTTGCTTTTATCCGCAACAGGAGCATTATTGATTACGATTTTCGGGTATGCTTTTGCAATAATAAGTGTTAAGTATAAAATCAAAATAAGTAATTTCTTTTTGCTGCTTGCGTTCTCTGTTCCGGCTATTGCTACAGGGATAGCACTTACAAAATTTTACAACACACCCGCCTTGAATTTTATTTATGGGTCATCACTTATTGTTCTCGTTGCATTTATGGCGAGATTTTTATTTATCTCACATAAAATTGTTGCTAACAGTTTAATACAAATTCCACCTTCGTATCAGGAAGCTGCAATGCTTATGGGAGCATCGCCTTTTTATGTTTTTCGGAAAATTACTGTGCCGCTTCTCGGGGAAGCTTTGTTCACATCATTTTTCCTGGTACTCATTTTCTGTATAAGCGAACTTACGACCGTAATCATGGTTTACCCGCCGGGCATTTCACTCCTGCCGGTCCGTATTTTTACGCTAATGGCAAATGCACCACAAAGTACAGTGAGTACTATGTGTTTGATTGCCTTATTGTTTTCAATGCTGCTGATTACTATGATGTTAGTTGGACGCAAATTATTAATATCCCAACAATGGAAGAAAAGTCAGTTATAACAGTCCGCAATTTGACAAAACGGTTTGGCAATAAAACCGTCTTAGATGCGATTTCCTTTTCTGTGGAAGAAAAAGGAGTCTTTATCTCGTTCCTTGGCAAATCCGGAAGTGGTAAAAGTACATTGGTCCGTTTAATTGCAGGCCTGGACAGACCGTATAGCGGAACAATCTGCGTTAACGGAAAAACTGCCAGTGAAGATGCACGAATTATTTTAGCCCCACATCAGCGGAACATGGGCTTTATTTTCCAGGACCTGGCGCTTTTCCCTCACTTTACAGTATTCGAAAATATTGCGTTTGGACTCAAAGTAAACAAGGTTGATGATTATTCAGACATGGTTGATGAAGTGCTTGCAAGGTTTGATCTTCAGGCTTTTAAATTCAATTATCCAAATCAACTATCGGGAGGGCAACAACAACTGGTTGCACTTGCCCGAAGTTTGGTATTAGAACCGGAAATCCTGTTATTGGATGAACCGCTTGCTAACCTTGATGTGAAACTCAAAACACGTATACGGATAATCTTAAAGAAAATTGCAAACGAAAAAAACATCACTTTGTTTTACATCACCCACGACCATAATGAAGCAATGGATTTAAGCGATAAAATCCTGTTGCTGAATGATGGATGTATCGATTTTTTCGGCACTCCTGAAGAAATGCGAAAATCTGAAAATCTCTTTGTTAAAGAATTTATTGAACTTTAAACTAAAAAATTAAATCGAAATGAAAACAATCCTGATTCCGGCAATAGCCTTTATTACATTGCTTGCATGTGCCAGCTCGCCTTCAGATGATGGCAAAAAAACATCTAATCCGGTATTTGCTGCAAATGCAGGTGATACAACAATAAATTTTCAAAAGTGCGAAGTCAATAAACAGCCTGTTGGCTTTACTGCAACATCCACAGGAAAACTTCAGAAACTTGACTGGAAGATTATTAACGATGGTGGAAATAAAGTTGTTGCACAGTTTGCAGCCAATAAGGGTGATTATTATAACCTGCTAGTACTTGATAAGCCTGTATATAAAAATTTCTCCGTTTCGGTTAGAATAAAAGCTGTTTCAGGTGAGGAAGATCAGGGGGGTGGCCTTGTTTGGCGATATCTTGACAATAAAAACTATTATATTGCCAGGTATAATCCTCTTGAGAAGAATCTTCGCTTATACCATGTTGTTAACGGTAACCGTATTCAAATAAAATCTGTTGACAGTAACATTGAAAGCAACGAATGGTTTACATTGGCAGTGACTATGAATGGTACTAAAATTACTTGTTCACTTAATGGTTCAGTATTGATTGAAATAACTGATGATGTTTTTATCCAGCCAGGCAAGGTTGGCTTTTGGACAAAGGCAGATGCGATTACCTATTTTGATGATCTGAAAATTGATAATATGGATCACTGATAAATTGGAACATAGTATTAAAAATATATACCTATTTCGAATTGATTTAATACGCTGAAAGTCTTGTCAATCACTACATTATTTTAATCTCAACATTATGTCAAAGCTGTCCTCTTCAATCCCAACGAAAAACAAATTGGATGAAGAACTTATCTTCAAAGTTTCACGCTTTAAAGAAAAGATCAAGCGCACCGTTCCACATAAACATGACGATTATTTTGAATTGATTTTTCTTACTGAAGGAGAAGGTTTCCATTGGATTGAATCAGATCGGTTTCAAATAAAAGCTCCTGAATTTTATTTCTTGCAACCTGGCCAGTTGCATTGTTGGCAATTTACCTCCATCCCAAAAGGTTTTGTGGTATTATTCAGGGAATCCTTTTTCAACAATGTGAACGATTCTGAAACCATTAGTCTCTATAAACAACTGACTAAAAAAATCCGGATACCTATTTCTTCTGGAGCAAGGGGCGAATTTATTCTAAATGAAATATACACAGAGTATCAGAAGAAAAATACTTATTCAGTTCAGATTATTCAAGGTTTATTAAAAGCAATTTTTGGTAGGTTGCTTCAATTCTCAGAAACAATCTCACCTTCCTTTGAATTACGTAAATCCATGTGTGATAAGTTTCTGGCTTTACTTCCAATAAAGTGTCCGGGTTTATATAAAGTAAATGAATATGCTGCATTGCTAAATACCACCCCACAGAACCTTAATGCTTCCTGCAGAAAACAAACAGGTAAAAGTGCAAGTATTCTGATATCAGCTCAGATGCTTATTGAAGCTAAGCGTTACTTGCTTCATACCGAAAACACCATCAATGAGATTGCCCAGGTACTTTGTTATAACGATGCATCATATTTTATAAAATTCTTTAAAAAAGCAGAGGGTGTTACGCCCATTCAATTCAGGCAGAAACATTTCCAATAATACCATTCTTTTATTATTTATTACCACATCCACTTTTTGGGTTAGCCATACTTTTGCTATCGGAAAGTGGAAAGTTGATGTGGTATATATTCAGTATTAAAGTACTCATATACTTCCCATAATGTGTTCTGATTATAAACTGATTTGTCAACTAATCAAAACTGACATATTAAATCCAATTCTTGATAAATCTTTCGACTCAAACATGTAATAAGTCAAATCAAATATTCAAAGTGAAAAAATCTAAACCAATCAAATCACAATTTAATTAACAAAAACTACTTTATGAAAACATCAAAATTTTTACTTGCAGGGTCATTACTCTTGGCTGCAACGCTTTTCGTTTCAAGTTGTAAAAAAGATGACGGGCCTGTAGATCCAGGTACTAGCACAACCGAATTGCTCGCAAAAAAAGTAACATCTGCACCAACGATTGACGGCACAATTGATGCATCCTGGGCTGATTGCCAAACTCTGACAGGGACAGCCACTGTTCCCAACCTTGCCAATGATTTTAAATGGTATGTGGGCGAATCATACACATTCAAAATGCGTTCGATGTATGATGCATCAAATCTCTATATTTTAGTTGAATATGCTGATCCTACAAAAAGCGTAGATCGTATGTCATGGTATTTTGACGGTACGGCAAAATTATGGAAGCAACAAAACAAAAAACCTACGTCAGCTACTGACAAATTTTATGAAGATAAATTTGCATTCCTTTGGCCGACGGCATCAACCGCAGCTGCATGGTCAAGTACTACATGTTATCATACTTGTCATGCCGTTCCTGCAGGGGTTGGGTTTGATACAGAAAATAAACATTTCACTAATTCGGCAAGTGAAGTGGTTGACCAGTGGCACTTTAAATTGGTCAGAACTGGCCCAGGTAACCAGATTGATGATCAGATGCAAATCTATATTGATCCAAACAATCCTCTTGCAGCTGGTCCAAATGGTGACCAAAGATTAGAAGGAGGAAGAAGTTCCGATCCTAAAACAGCAGGTGGTGTAGCTGATAACAAGCAAACTTTGAACAACGGAACTGCAAATGTATCGGTTCCGAAATATGTTATTCCAGGAAAAACTGGCTACTCAGTTATTACTAAATCGGAAATCGATGGTGGTACTGCTAAATTGATAACTGCAGTTGATGCCAATGGCGTTTTAACTTATGCAGGTGGCACGATTGATCCGACTGATGCTGGATATGTAGCTGCTACAGGTGCAAAAAGATTCCCCAGCATTATATTTAATGGTGTTTTAGAAGGAAGCAGAGGCGATGTCATGACTTTTGCTAACCATACCGGTTCAGGTTGGGTCATTGAAATTAAGCGGGCACTTACAACATCAGATTTAGTAAATGATATTCAGTATGACATTACAAAGGAATATATGTTTGGTTTTGCAATTTTCGAAAATGCTGCAGTTGCGCATGGAATAATGCCAAACTTAAAATTAAAATTTGAATAGTTTATTTTTGATTGGGTTGATTGAATAGGGTTTCTGTTTTTACAGAAATCCTATTCTTTTTCATACTAACTCATATTTTGTTTCAACTTTACACTATTTGGCTTTGCTGAATATCACTATATTAGCATCATTTTCAATGTAAATAAAAAATGACTGTAATGATATCTGTAAAAAAGACAAGAGATTAAATCCTGACTATGAATTGAAATATTTCATTGGATATCACTTTTTAATACTTATTGAAAAGACTATTGATAAAGTGAACTTAGAAAATCTATATATCGAAATTTTCATATTTTTTTGATAGGATTAAGCTTCATATTTTATAACTCAATTATGTGTTAATATTTATTAAATTTATCAGAAAATCAAAAACATAGATAAAATCCAGGTTGTTAGTAAATATGACCTTAACAGTTTACACCAAAATCAAAATCAAAATCAAAATGAAATTTATAATCATAACTATTCTGGCACTAGTCTTTTTCGCCTGCAAACCAACTCCAGGTAACAGACTTGTTTTATTGAACCGTATAGATAGCCTGGAAACCAAACTTGCCAATACCTATAAACCAGGCTTCGGCGAATTTATGACTGGAGTTCAGGCACATCATTCCAAACTTTGGTTTGCCGGTCAAAATCAGAACTGGAAACTGGCCGACTTTGAAGTCCATGAAATAATGGAAGCCATTGAAAATATTCAAAAATATCAAACAGAGAGAAAAGAAAGTAAATTAATAGGAATGATCATTCCCGCCATGGATAGCGTTAATGCAGCCATTCAGCAAAAAAATCCGGCCTTATTCAGAGTCAGTTACACCTCATTAACTAACACTTGCAACAAATGCCATCAGGTAACTGACTTCGGATTTAATATTGTAAAAATTCCCGACAATCAACCTTTCAGTAATCAGGATTTTAAGGTGAATGAGCAAAAGTAATTTGAATGAAGTTGCAACATTATTCTTAAAACTTGGACTAATTGGTTTCGGTGGTCCCGCTGCCCACATTGCCATGATGCGTGAGGAAGTAGTTAGGAAGCGCAAATGGATGGACGAACAACATTTCCTTGACTTGGTTGGAGCTACAAATTTAATCCCAGGCCCTAACAGCACAGAGATGGCTATCCATATCGGTCACGAAAGGGCAGGTTGGAAAGGACTAATTATTGCCGGGCTTTGTTTCATTTTGCCTGCCGTATTTATCACAGCGATTTTTGCCTGGCTCTACAAACAATACGGACAATTACCGGCAGTTCAACCGTTCATTTATGGGATTAAGCCTGCTATCATTGCCATAATTCTTGGAGCAATCTTTCCATTAGCTAAAAAATCTTTGAAATCAGTTGAACTTGCAATAATAGGTTTTGCAGTCCTGCTTCTATCACTTATCAACTTCAACGAAATTTATCTGATGTTTGGTGCAGGTTTTATTGCAATGCTCTTGTATTCAATCCGTAACAGGAAGTTAAATTCAACGAACAGTATCTTTCCTTTTACGCTTTTTCAGATAGCAAACACGTCGATTCTGTCTGCAGCCAATATTAATCTGTTTTTGATCTTTCTGAAAATAGGGGCTATCCTTTATGGCAGTGGTTATGTTCTGTTTGCATTTCTTGATACTGAATTAGTATCTACAGGACTTTTAACCAGGCAACAATTAATAGATGCTATTGCAGTTGGGCAGTTTACACCCGGTCCTGTTTTTTCATCGGTAACATTTATTGGCTACCAACTTAATGGTTGGTCAGGTGCAATCGTTTCAACTATCGGAATTTTCTTACCTTCATTCATTTTTGTTGCTCTTCTCAATCCACTTGTAAAGAAAATGAGAAACTCAAATTTGTTTTCTTCTTTTCTTGATGCTGTTAATGTGGCTTCGGTTGCTATTATAGTCTCAGTCTGTTACTTTATGGGAAAAGATACTATCACAGATTGGAGGACAATTCTCATTGCTGTTATAAGTATCATTTTAACATTTGGATTCAGGCAAATAAATAGTGCAATTATAGTACTAGGGAGCTCACTTGTGGGCTATTTGCTGTTCTTTATATAAAGTACTTATTATCGTTTATACGTTACCCACGCAGGCTGTGCCGGATGGCTACATGCGCTTTTTCCTGTCATGGTATTTGCAGAAAAAAGCAAATACGCCGAGGCACGCCAGGGAAAAAGCGCACTCCACCACCGGAAGCTTGCATTTACATAATGTGCTCTTATGGTCTTGGTAGAAAGCCCATAAGCACACTATGCAAAGCAGCCACAGCCTGCTTACCTTCCCACTCCGCCCACTCCCTATGCAGTTGCAAGCCATTCATTACTCGTCCCTCGTAATTTCATGCCTTTCACTGCACCCTCAGCAGCAAATAAGCCTCGTTCCTCATCTTATCAGCTGCTAAAACCCACCTCACTTTCCAGTTGTACATGAATACAAGCCGGTGAGAATTTTGTTTACAAGTCAGTTCTACAAGTGACGAGCAGCAATCTGAGTATCCAACTCACTTGCTATATTGCTGCAAGCAATTTCGGTCGTCTTCCTGGTTCGTCCTTTGTTTTTTCAGCACCTTTCAGTCTGGCAGGTTCGTACTTCCCGGACACCTGCTATCACACATTCCATCGCTACGGTGACCGCAAAGTACACGCCTAAAGCAAAGCCTCGTTCCTCGGCTCAGCTTTTACTTTGCGCCGTTGGTAGAAACCGCGCAAAGTAGCGGCTTCACCAGCCATCCTTCATGGATGCTTCAAAAGTCGTCCTCTCTGCGTCAGCCGCCCTCAATCACTTTCGCAATCCCACAGCAGCACACCTGTATGGCAGCCAGGTTACTGCCCTCGCACCTTTTTTCGGCTCGCCGGACGCTTCCTTACACACATACCACGTCACAGCGACCGTCAAGCACGAAAACCCACCTCAACGTAACCCGTCAGTCCATCCAGGCAAGCTGCTAAGGCCTCCCCACTTCCCGGTTGACGTGTATCTTTAGCTATTCAGCACCACGAGTACAATCGGTATTTCGTGTGCGCTATCGCCCTCCGGTTGATCGTTACAGCGCGAGCCACCGGCGTACGGTATTGTAAATATCGTATCGCGTTCCGCTAAGCTCCTTTCTACGCTTCGCGAAAACCAAATATTAAGCACCAGCCTTGACACCACCCGAGCAGTATTTATTCACCGGCAATGTATTGCTCATTTTTTAAATGTATTGCCGTCTCATTTATACTTCCCCACGCTGCCCCAAATCTCCATGTTTTACCTTCGCATCAAAAGCCTCATCCCCATATTTATTTGGAGCTTTCATATCTATTGCTTTCGTTCAAATCCTTTTTGGTTTGTGGCTAAAGAGGAGGATTTTTTCAGCAAAAGAAAAAGGGAAAAGAAAAAAAAGAAACGAATATAAAGTAGCATTCCAGCAAATTCAAGTACAGCCTTGCAGCATCACGATTTTTCATTTGTAGTTTAATATCGCGCCGCAAGGACTGCCCTTCGGGTGCATTCATTATTTTATGCATAACACGCTTTGAGTTTCATCGCGTGTTTTTTCATGCAATAAAATAATGACCTGCATACTTGATTTTGCTTCCATGCTTCATTGTCTGATGGTTTCCTTTTTTTCTTTTTTCCCTTTTTCTATTTTTTGCTAAAAAAATTGTGGAAGGGGTGCTAAAGGAAAGATCGGACTAACCTCCAAAAAACTTTCAATATGCAGAAAATCACCACTTACAGCCCCGATCAAGTGCGAAGCCCTTTCGCCTTCTTCATCCTCAACAAAGGAATGAACTCAGGCAAACCCCTGGAGCAGCCCTGCCCCAATTGTTTCACCTTCAATGCCACCGATCAGGCAGAAAAGGACCTTTACTACTGGATCTGTTTTGGTCTCTGGCAGTCCAAATCATTACACCCTTACCTCAATGGATCTGTTATTCCCTTCATCCATCTTCGGGACCTTAACCAGGTTATTAGCCAGGCATCCGAAAAAGCCCTGGCAACTCCGGCCAACTTTCAAAAGACAGTCGAAGCCCTCAAAATTCTGGATCAACACGAAAAGCAGTACCACCGCAATCTCCTGTTAATCTCTGAAGCCAAAAAAGCAATTTTCGCAAACTACCGTTCCCTTCCATCATTCTACCGATAAACCCTTAAAACCTTATAAATCATGACACAAAAAACTTCAACAATTTCAAAAGAAACAGCCGAAAAGCACGGCTATTATTTATTCGGAGGCAAAGGTGATGTTTGGTCAAACACCGCTCATTTGTCCCATGGCGGAATGCCAACCACTTTATGTGGACGGCCGATGCTCAGCACAAACTGGGTGCGCATTAATGAGATTCAGGAAGTCGGATGCGCAGAATGTTCCAGGCTTTTTGATCTTGCAATATCACTTTAATTAACCAGGTTCCCGGGCTTAATCACTCGGGAACCCTAAATTTTGAAACCCATGACACAATCTGAAATTATCAGCAGAACCTTCCGGTTCGTTTACAACATTCCTTCAACTTTTATAGAAGAGATTTGGTCCGACAGTCCACTCTTGGCTGATCATCTGAAAGCCAAATTTATTGGCTTTTGCAAATCTGAAGGCTATGCCTCAGCAAATGCCATCGTCAAATTCTTCGCATCCCTCGATGAATCCAACACCGAAAAATTCTGCTTCTATGCATCCACCTGGATACAAGAGCATAACTAACCCCCTAAAACCCAAATCCTATGAAAAAGTACTTCAACGATCCCCGCCCTCTTACCGTTAGGTATACCGGCAAATGTGCAGAATGTGGCACCACCCTCAAAAAAGGCACCTCCGCCTATTACTGGCCATCCGATGGCAAGCTATATTGCCTATCCTGCGGAGAATCTGAATACCGTCAGTTCCTCTCAGCTGCTGCTGATGAAGATGTTTACCAGGGTATCGGGAATCCTTTCGCCTGTTAATTATTGGAATCACTTTTTTCCTGCCCGGTTAACCCGGGCTTTTTTGTGCTCTTTGCAGACTTTGCAAGATTGCAAACTTTGCAATTTCTGCAAACTTCAAACTATTTTCAGTGATAGTTATGCAATTCAGCGCAATACGTGCAATAAGACTTCATAACATATTGTATCACTGTATGTTATAGTATTATTTGCTATATTTCACCGTACCTTTGTACAGAAGTCAGGCAGATATTGATTCCGTATCAAATCCATACCAAGTCCGTATCAAGGCCGCTTTTCTCAAATAATAACCTTAATACTCACGCACGATGGCAATCGTACAAAATCCAATCACTGGCAGGACCCGTAAAAAATTCGGGACCGCCGTTTTCTCGAAACACTACGAGAACAACACCATGAGAAGCCGCCCTATACAGGTTTCTAATCCACGAACCGAAGGCCAGGTAAGGCAGCGGAGCAAATTTGCTCAGACTGTTGATCTGATCCGACAGGTACTCCCTGTTGTTAATGATGCGTATTCCAATACGCTCAAAAACATGTCCCCTTTCAACAAGATTGTTAGCTTAAACGTTAAGAACATCTTTGCTGAAGGCACGAACGAAATTGATTATACTAAAGTCCAGTTCTGCGACAATGAAGGCAGCAACGTCCGCAATGTTGAATTGACTTGTGAAGATGACCAGGTAGTTAGCTTTATCTGGGAACCAAACACAATCAATCAGGCTGAGCTTGATGAACCAGTTTCGATTATCCTGGTTAACTGTATCAAGAACAAAGCAATCAACTTCCCTGCTGTTGCTTTGAGGTCAGAAAGTGCAGCCAGCGTAATTGCTCCGGTTGAATGGGTAGGCGACATGGTTGCCGCTTACTTCGGCACAACTGATTACACTACCTCGAACCCCAAAGCTGATGGATCGATCCCTAAAAAGAAAGTGATCAGATTTAAAGCTGGATGCGAACTTGCTAAGAATGTAAAATAGTCAAGTCCAACTGCTTAAAAGAAAAAGCCTGCAATCTTCGGAGAGCAGGCTTTTTCTTTTTTTGATCACACCTTTTATACGTGTAACTTATTCTATATCTGTAATTTATTTTCTTTTGCTTGTTACCAGTTTTCATTTGACCTTGGGAGTTATGGTCGCATTTTTGGTCGTATAAAAGAAAAAAGAGCTACAAATTATTTGTAACTCTTTGATTCTGAGGCTCCCCCTTCAGGACTTGAACCTGAGACCCTCTGATTAACAGTCAGATGCTCTAACCAACTGAGCTAAGGAGGAATTTTTATTTTCC
>APMI01000507.1_pt1 | contig 33149 bp, 35 predicted proteins | sample 667938 | NCBI WGS metagenome assembly APMI01 (sample SAMN01084076, study PRJNA167559) | wastewater metagenome | biome: Wastewater | place: Denmark: Ejby Moelle, Odense | collected 2011-11-28
TACCCATGAGAAAAGCTCTGCCAATTTCTGCCCCGATAAATTTCGCTATTTTTTTAATTTTTGCGACTTAATTGTTGAAATGATTATTACGTTGATTTGCAGCTTTTAAAATAAAATGTCAAACGATGCACCGCAAAATCTATAAAAACTATACCAAAGATGGGTGGTTTATTCCCCACTAAAGCTGACCTTTCGTTTTTCACGAAAGGCCTTGACCCCTTCAACAAAGTCTTTGGTGCGCGACGCCGCACATTGATAGTGACGCTCAGCCTGAAGGTGTTCAAAAAAGCCATTATCAAGTGCATCCCACGCAATCTTTCTAATATAGCCCAAGGATTTAGTTGGCCCTTTTGCGATTTCGTGGGCGATTTCATTTACGCTTTTATCAAAATCGTGCTTGCGGTAAACGCGCGTAAAAAGACCATTATCAAGCGCTTCTTTCGCACCCACTTTATGCCCCATCAACATCATTTCCATTGCCCGAACCCGACCAATTGCCCGCGCCAAAAGATATGCAGAGCCGCCATCGGGAACAAGTGCAATATTTTTGAATGATTGCATAATATAGGTATCATCACGGGCAAGGATTAAATCACCCATTAATGCCACAGAACAACCAATGCCAACCACAGCACCCTTTAATGCGGTGATAATTGGCGTATCCATATTCCTTAATTGCTCAATCACTGGGTTATAAGTGGTTTCAAGAATTAGACCTAAATCACGATTGTCATCCTCAAGATCAAAACCAGTATCAAGTAAATTTGCACCAGAGCAGAAGTTGTCACCCTCGGATGAAATGATGACAACCCGCGCGGCATTATCGGCATTTGTTAATGCATCAAGCAGTTCATTTGCCATATTTTGTGAAATGGCATTAAAGTTTTTGGGGCTGTTGAGATTTATGCGCGCAATATCGTCTTCGATTTTGTAGGTAATTTCACTATAAACCATTTTGTTCTCTTTTATTTTGCCGTGAATTTATTAATCTGCGCCGTTATAATTGTCATCAAGAAAAATGGGAAATAACATATTGGCGGCTTTATTTATCTCATTGTAGATATTATATTAAATTTGTCTGGTCGCACCAGACTATGGCGATAAACGCGCATATAATAAGCAGGCTGGACCGGGGTGCGATTCCCCGCGGCTCCACCATATATCTCAACTCGCCGCCTTCGGCACTTTGTGCCTCACTTAGCGAGTTGGGTAATAAGAACAGAATTTTTACGGAAGTAAATTCCGCAAAAATTTCGGCATTTATGCTTGTTCTTATTTTGTTATGGGGCCGATATAGGATCGACAGATGTCTAAAAATGTTGCTTTTGCCCGCATGGGTTACGTTAAAAGCCCGTTTTTACAAATGCAAACGATAATTTTGCACAGGATTATGCTTTGGCTGCGTAAGCAGTTACGGTTAAATCCGACTAAGTCCTGACACTACGCGTCTCAGGCGGGGTTTGGCAGTTTTCCTGGCAACAGAAAAAACTGCTACTTAATTTCTCTCATTTTCTTAATTGCCATATCCAATAGAACGTCTTTGTCTTTATCTTGTTCATCAATAATGTGGTTGGAATAGGTGATGTCGGGCGTTACGCCTTTATCTTCTAATCTATCCATGCCTTCAATAATGGCGTCGCACATTGGGATATATTGGGTGAAATATGGTTCAATCCTTATAGGGCGTGTCCCCATAACTTGCCTGCTTGAGTTTTCGCCCATTATTATTGCCCGTTTTTTTGTTTGCATTATGCCAGAAAATAGTTCGGCGGCACTTGTGGTGCGTGGGCCGATTAATATTATGACCTTACCATTAAAATGCCTTTTTGAATCTGTTGATGTTGCTATAATTTGTTTATCGCGGCACTGCTTTTGAAATAATTGGGTATCTTTGTCGAAGAACATTGATAATAGCGCAATCATATTGGTGTCACTACCACCCAAATTATGACGTAAGTCTATGATTATATTGGCATTATCAGAGATGATATATTTATCAATTTCTCTCGTTAATCCTTTTAGATTAAAACTATCAAATTTTACAATCATTATATTGTCGTCAAGATCTTTAAATCTGATGCGGTCAGTATGGATTGTTTTATCTATTTGAAACTTAACTATAATTGGCTCGAGATTAAAAGTTTCTTTGAAACGATTTTTATTTTGGTTTGCGCGTAATTTTTGTTGCCAATCTTGTGGAAAGTCTTTTAACTCAAGGGGTATGATAATGCCTTTGTAATTAATAACCTCTTTGTCGTCTGCAAAGCCGTCCCTATCAAAAGGGAAAAATATAAAACCTGGCTTAATTCCAAGATTATATGCAGAAGAGCCTTTTATAACGTTCTCAATCTGTATCATATTGCCATAAGAAGACTTCTTGCTGAAAACCGTTATTCCATCAGCATTTTGAAAGTCTTTAAAATCAGTATATAATTTCTCATTCTCCGCTTGTTGTTGATTAATTGCATCGATTAAATATTGTGGTTCGGTAATTTTACCGGGGATTAATCGTAGCTTATTATGAGAAGTGCCAAGCTTTTCAGTATCACGCTGCATTATTCGTGCAAGATCAATTAGTGTCCTTGCATTTGCGGCATCTTTTCGACCGTTTTTACATATTTGCTGCCAACTTTTTCCACCAAAGTTGGGGTCATAATAATTATTCTCGATGTTTTCACAAAAGTTGTCGTAATAGTTTGTAAAATCCCTGACTTTTGTTTCCTCGGTTATCTGTGATTTTATAGGTTCTAAAGCATTTGCATTGGCAAAATCCGTTGTGACAAGCATTAATAATGCAAACAACGATAAAGCAGCACTTTTTTCAATAACCTTCATTTAAACGCCCCAATTGTTCTACAATAAGTTGTGGGATTGTTTTGTCAATCATAACAAAATTAAAATTTATCAATTGTACTCTTGCAAAATATATCATATGATATTATATAAGAGCTATCATATAGAAATAAAGGAATAAAAATATGAGATTTGGAAAAAAATTTGGTTTTGGTCGTTGTGATGACGATGATGGTTTTGGCCATCACCATAGATTTGCATTTGGCGGTCGTGGACGTGGTCGTGGAATGTTTGGCGAAGGTGGCCCTTTTGGCGGCCGCGGTTTTGGTGGCCCTGATATGGGGCGTATGCGCGGCAAGCTTTTAAGCTCTGAGGAAGTGCATCTTATTATTCTTGAATTGATGAGCGAAACTGAAATCTACGGCTATGAAATCATGAAAGCGATTGAGGCCATGACATCGGGCGTTTATACCCCATCACCTGGCATGATTTATCCGCTTTTGAACTATATTACCGAATTGGGTCATGCAATATCAGAAGCAGATGGCAACCGCAAACGCTTTAAAATCACTGATGAAGGTAAGCAATTCTTAGAAGAAAATCGCGAACAGCTCGCGAAAATACTTGATAAGATCAGGGCCTTTTCGGAGCGCTTTGCAACAATGAACACCCGCTTTAATGAAGAGGAATCTGCAGAAGAGGCATGGGGTCGTGAAGATGGCGGTCGCCATAATTTTGATATGCGCCGCGAATTTCACGAAATCCGCCATCAATTGCGCAAAGCATTATTTTCAAAACGTATGGCGTCTAAAGAAGAAAAAGCCCGTGTGCTTGAAATCTTGCGCCGCGCAATCGATGAAATAATAAGCGAATAATCATGAGCATTTTCATAAACCGCATTCGTCATGAAATTAAAAAACGCAAACTGGTGGTAAAGGAAAATAAAAGCCTTACCCCAAATATGCGGCGGGTTGTTTTTGAGGGGGATGATTTGGCGGATTTTCCTTTTCTGTCCCCTGATGACCATGTAAAATTATTTTTTAATACTGAAAATGGCTATGAAATGCGTGATTATACGCCGCGTGCAATTGATAAAATTGCAAAAGAACTGGTGATTGACTTTGCGATGCATGAAAATGGAATCGCTACTGATTGGGCGCGATATGCAAAAATTGGTGATACCATTGAAATTGGTGGTCCGCGCGGTTCATTGGTGGTCGAAGGTTCAGAGTGGTGGGTTTTAATTGGCGATGAAACCGCAATCCCTGCAATTGCCCGCCGTCTTGAAGAATTACCAAATGGCACGAATGTTACCGCAATTATAGCAATTACTGACCCTGCAGAGCGGCATGAGTTTAAAACCAATGCCAAACTAAATTTAAAATGGATTATCCGCCCCGAAAGTGAGAAAACCAATCCACAAGAACTGCTATTTGCCCTCGAAAATACAAATTTTCCAGAGGGGGAGGGTTATGTTTGGGTTGCGTGTGAAGCGCATGTCACCCGTAAAATCCGTGAATATCTTTTGACAACACGCAAACACCCGCCCAAAAACCTAAAGGCTAGTGGTTATTGGGTTAAAGGGCAAATGGGTGCGCATGAAAAATTTGAATAATTAACCTAATTCGTCAAAAACTTCTTTTGCCGCAAAAATGGCATTTAATGCCTTTGGAAACCCGCAATATAACGCCATTTGTATAAAGATCTCGATGATTTCTTCGCGTGTTATGCCGATATTAAGACTGGCGGCGATGTGGACTTTTAATTGCGGGATGGTGCCAAGCGCGCAAAGTGCCGATATAGTTGCAAATTCGCGGGCGCGTAATTCAAGCCCTTTTCGGGCATATATTTCACCAAATCCAAACCCAATAACATATTGCGCCATATCTGGCGCAATATCTTTTAGTGCGTCAATAACTCTTTGCCCCTGTTCGCCATCAATTTTGGCAAGGTTTTCAAGACCGATTGCAAAGCGTTGTTCAAGTGTCTGATTTTGGTTCATCATCATCTATATCCTTTTCAATTTGGCGATAGATGGTGATTTTGGTTTTCAATGTGCTGATATTATCTTTTAGGCGCATTTGCTTTTCCGTTAGTTCTTGCAAATGCTTTTCCAAAAGTATGCGGCGCAATGCGGCGGTTTCATTACCCATGGCGCGCAGTTTTGCGTATTCGATTTGCTTTTTAAGCGGCATATCAGTTTCTTTTAAACGCGCCAAAAACCCAAGCCATTGCATGATTTCGGGGTCATAAACCCGATGCCCGCCACCGTCACGTAGGGGCTTTTCAAGCAAGCCAATCTTTTCATAGAAACGCAAAGTATCTATTGAAAGCCCGCATTTTTTTGATAATTCACCAATTTTCATAATTATCCATATCACGAATCTATCGTGATAATATCATCTAAATGCTGGAGTATACTCTAGGTCAAGTGATGTTTATTGATTATGATGACTTTTTTAATGGGTTTTTGAAATTTCCTGAACAGCACGTTCAAGGATTTCGTCACGCCCTTGTTTTATGCCTTCGAGAGTTGGGTGAACGATTATATCAGGCGTAACTCCAATTCCTTCGATTGGATTTTTGTTGGCATCGAGATAATTTTCTATTGGAATATGCTGTTTTCCCCAAAAACCTAATCGATAAAACCTGGAAGCAAGGACTGAACCATTTGAATTTTCACCAATAACCACACCGCGCTTATAATGCATTATGCAAGAAGAAAAAACTTCTGATGCGCTTGCGGAGTTAGAATTAATCAAAATAATTAGTTGTCCTTCATAATGTTGAAAAATGCCATTTGTAGAAAATTTATTTGTTTTATTTCTTGAAACTCGATACCCGCAAATTGTATCGGGCGGTAAAAAAAGACTGATAAGTTTATTTTCGTATTTGATGCTCCCCCCGCGATTTTCCCGTAAATCTAAAATTATCCCGTTGGGGCTAGTTTTAGCTATTTCAAATACTTGATTAATGTTTTCTATTTTGTCGAAACTTTGCAGCTTTATGTATGAAACTGAAGGCGGTATTTGGATTAAATTAGAATATTTTGCAACACGCGGTATATTTGTTTGAAACTTTATCATTATGGGTTGGACATAGTTGATATCAGGAATTTTTTGCCTGTTATCTCCGGGCGAATTTATTACACGGTCATCATAATATTCGGTTTGTAAAATATAACCGTAATCATAAAAAACCTTATTGCCTTTTGCATCAACCTCTATTGTGGCATCTTTAACATAAAGGGGATAATTGGGTTTGACGGCAGCTTCAAATGCTGGGGTATTGGGATAAACCCAAGTAATGACCGTTCTGGGTTTACCACGGATATTTATGGATGAATATTCAATCCCTGAAATATCAATGGCGTCTTTATATTTTTCTTTGAGCTTTGATAAAACATTAGGTTGGGTGCTATTACTACTTAGCTGTTCAGCATAAAGTGGGTTTATTCGTTTTTTTAATGTTAAAGATTGGTGCGATGATTTCAAAATTTCAAAATCTTTAGCCATTATCATAGCAAGCTCAACATTGGTTTTTGCTAATTTTGCTTTTTGCCTTCCATCAAGACAGATTTTATTCCAATCATTGCCACCAAAATTGGGGTCATAATATTTTTTTCGTATGTTGTCACAAAACTTGTCGTAAATAATTACGTTCTGTTCGGCAAATGGCATTTTTTTTTGCTTTTGAAATTCCAAATATCGTGTTGTGAAAACACCCAATAATATGGCGGCGGCAAGAATAATTATTACAATTATTCCTAAGACTATTTTTCCCAAATGTTTCAGCATTTACCTACCTGTATACAACCTTTAATCAATATTTGATAAAAAATGCAATGCGTGTTTTACGCAATAATACACAAAAAAGCCCAAGCATTGCTTGGGCTTTTGAAGTTGTTATTAAAGTGGAAGATTTTATTCCGCCGGTGTTGGTGCCGGATCGCCACCTTTGGAAACGGTTGGCACGGTTGGCGTTACATCACGACCGTCGTCATTGTCCTTGTCTTCGCGAATTGGCTTGATACCTTTAATAAGGTCTTTCAATTCGTCACCAGAAAGGGTTTCATATTCCAACAAGCCTTTGGCAACCGATTCCAAATCTTCACGGCGCTCGGTTAAAATGCGTGTGGCTTCTTGATAGCCCCAATCAACCAAACGGCGCACTTCGGCATCAATGATTTGTGCGGTGGCTTCAGAGATATTTTGGGTGCGTGAAACGCTGTGACCCAAGAAAACTTCTTCTTGGTTTTCGCCATAAGCAACTTTACCGAGTTTGTCAGAGAAGCCCCAACGGGTTACCATATTTCTAGCAAGTCTTGTTCCCGCCTCGATATCAGAGCTTGCGCCCGATGTAATGGCATCTTTACCGAATACCAATTCCTCGGCAACGCGACCACCCATGATAACGGCAAGACGGCTCATCATTTGTTGGTAAGAGAACGACAATTTATCCGATTCCGGTAATTGCATCACCATACCAAGCGCGCGACCACGTGGAATAATGGTTGCTTTATGCACGGGGTCGGTGTTTGGCACGGTCAAGGCAACAAGTGCGTGACCACCTTCATGATATGCCGTAAGTTTCTTTTCTTCCTGCGACATTGCCATGGTTTTACGTTCAACGCCCATCATAACCTTGTCTTTGGCGTCTTCAAATTCTTTCATGGTTACAAGGCGCATACCACGGCGTGCCGCCAATAATGCCGCCTCGTTCACAAGGTTCATAAGATCCGCACCCGAAAAGCCAGGGGTGCCGCGTGCGATAACTTTGGCATCAACATCTGATGCAAGTGGGGTTTTGCGCATATGAACTTTAAGAATTTTTTCGCGTCCGTTAATATCAGGAAGCCCGACAACAACTTGGCGGTCAAAACGACCTGGGCGAAGTAATGCGGGGTCAAGAACATCTGGGCGGTTGGTTGCGGCAATGATGATAATACCTTCATTGGCCTCAAAACCATCCATCTCAACAAGTAATTGGTTTAGGGTCTGTTCGCGTTCATCGTTTCCGCCGCCAAGACCTGCGCCACGGTGGCGACCAACTGCGTCAATCTCATCGATAAAGATAATGCATGGCGCGTTTTTCTTGGCTTGTTCAAACATGTCACGAACGCGGGATGCACCAACACCAACAAACATTTCCACAAAGTCAGAGCCAGAAATTGTAAAGAACGGAACGTTTGCTTCGCCGGCAACGGCGCGCGCAGTTAAGGTTTTACCAGTACCCGGAGGGCCAACAAGCAATGCACCTTTTGGAATCTTTCCGCCTAAACGTTGGAATTTTTGTGGATCTTTTAGGAAATCAACGATTTCTTGCAATTCTTCGCGGGCTTCATCAATGCCGGCCACGTCTTCAAATGTTACACGACCTTTGGCTTCGTTCAAAAGTTTGGCTTTTGACTTCCCAAAGCCCATTGCGCCGCCGCCTTTGCCGCCAGACATTTGGCGCATAACCAAAAACCAAAGCCCAAGCATAAGTAATAATGGCAATAAATTACCCAAAACAGTCATCAAGAATGATGGGCGGCCTGGTTCATCTTCAATCGAAACCTGAACCCCAGCTTTTAAAAGCATATCAGACGCAGAATCTTTGCTTGGTGCCACACTTACATATGGTGAGCCATCTTTCTTTTCACCGTGCACCTTATCGCCGGAAATAGTGGCGTTTTTAATCTGCCCGCCATTAACCTCGGCAACAAAGGTTGAGTAAGGTAGAGAGGTTGCGGCTTGTGGCTGGGCAACCGGATGTTTATTCAGCGAAAAAATCGTTATAAATACAAGGACAAAAAAGCCCCAAATTGCAAGATCGCGTATCTTCATTTCAAACCTTCTAGAGCATCGTGAAGTTAATCGATTTGATTAACGGCTCGCACGATGCGACAAAATAAAGGATCTAGTGCATTTTCGTCTAGTGGTTACTAAACGCAAAATGCGCTAGGCGGCAAAAACATTTAGCAACTTCTAATGTTTCGCCAGACATATATAAATAGTCCCAAATTCACAAGTTAAAAGGGGCATTGGCAAATTATTGCACAAAATATGCTATAATTATACTTAAGAAAATGGGACAATATTGCACATCACCATTGCTTTTTGAATAAGACTTTTTGCTTCAAATGGTTTTTGTTGTGCAATAATATCGCTGTCTTGCTGATTTTTCCGTTTATTTTCACGTTTAATAATCAGTGATTCCTTGCGTATTTTAACAGTGAAATGGTGTAAATTAACCCCTTTAAAATCTGGCGTTAATTTATCAATCATAGCTTCAATTTTTTTTCTTTGTGGTGGGTAATTGCTGTTACCCATTACTTGCAACAACTTGCTAATAATAAAAATTTGCATTTCTTTGCTGTGCCAGAATAAATCCTTAAGCTTGATTGAAACATAGTCTGGCAGAACGCGAACCTTCTCTGCAATAAATGCAAAGCAAACGACCTCATAATATTCACGGATTTTTTGGCTGTTTTTAGCGATAGACAAAATTTTCTTTTCATCAATATTATTGGACAAAAGCCATTTTCGTAATTTTACACGCGAAAATAAAAGGCTTTCATTGGCGGGATCGTCATAATATTCAATGTGGTGTTCGACGCATATTTTACGCAAGTCGTCACGTGTAATATCAAGAACTGGTCGTAATAAATGCCCAATTTGCCCTTTAAATCTATAAAGACTGATTTCACGCATTGCCCCAAGCCCAAAAATATCAGATTGGCGCATCATGCGAAACATAATGGTTTCGATATTATCGCCATAATTATGGGCAAGAAGAATATTGTTGGCACCAGTTTCATGCGCCGCCTGTTTCAATAATTCATAGCGAAAATGCCGCGCATTTTCTTGTATTGAGTTTTCAATTTTGTTTGTGATTTTTAGGATTTTGGCATCAAAGCCAAGGCGGCGCGCCAAAACCAATGCAACTTGGGCAACCGTATAGGAATTTTTCGCAATATTATGGTCAATAATTATGGGGTGGATTTTAGCATTAAATTCCCGTGCAAATGGGGTTTTTAACCATTCATAACATATATAAAGTAGGGCAGAAGAATCCCCGCCACCAGAAAGCCCAAGGACAAATTCTGCCCCGAATTCCCGTGACCACGCATTTAATTTTTCAAAAACGCCCCGAAATACAATATTATCACTGCCCATAAGTGCGTATTAGACCAAAGGCAGCCATTTAACAATTACGAATTATCCAAAAACAGAAATTTCAATAATTTGATAATATTATGGACAAGGTGCCTTTGCCATTTCGGCATCGGCACGTGCTTTTAAGATTGCCGATGGATTTGGCGCGCGGCGTTTGTACTCATTCAAGGCTTTACAACGTTGGCCATTGTCACCTAATTCGCGGAATGCGCCAGCAATGCGCACCAGAACATCAGGAACTTTGGGTCCAGTTGGTGCTTTGTTTAAATAGGCAACATATGCCTGTGCCGCCGGGGCCCATGCCTGCTGGACATAGCGGGTTTCACCCAAAAGCCAGAATGCCTCTGGTGCATTGGTATCATCGGCATGATTATCGGTGAAATCGGTTAGGATAGCTTCTGCGTTTTGATATTCACCAGCTTGGATTTTGGTTTTGGCGGTTTGCAAGACTTTGTTTGCATCAAAAATTGCTGGTTTTGGCGCCGCAGACGCCGCTGGAGATATTATAGGGGCAGATGTGGCGGGCGCAGATGTGGTGGGTGCAACGCTATTTGGTGCGGGTTGCTTAATAACACTTGCCGCCTGATTATTGGTTTGTATCGCCGGAGTTGCCTCATTTGTCTGTGCCGCTGCGGGGGCATCCATTGGCGGTTGAGATACTTCTTGTGCAACGTTGTTTGCAACGGTTGGAGCAGTATCCGGCGTTGCTTTACGCTGTTCTAATTCACCTTTTAGGGCCTGATTTTGTGCCTCAAGAATTTCGACACGATTGGTCAAATCGCGAATCTGTGTCTCTAATTCGTCAAGGCGAACCAGGGCACGTGATGCCTCGGTTTCTTTCATGCCTTGTGCATGTGCCATTAAAGGCGCAGAAAGCGCCCCAAGGCACACACCCGCCATTATCAGTGATTTTCCAATTAGTTTTGCCATATCAAGCCCTGATAATATCTGTCTCTTATTAATATAATGATTTAGTTTTGTTGTGCCGCAGTGTGGGCATTACGGTTTTTTGCCCAGCCATCAGCGTTGGAGCGTTCATCAATTGGGCGTTCTTTACCATATGAAACGGTATCGATTTGGTTTGAATTAATACCCAATGAAACCAAATAATCCTTAACCGCACCGGCGCGGCGCGCACCAAGCGCAAGGTTATATTCACGAGTTCCACGTTCATCGGCGTTACCATCAACCAAAACTTTTACTTTTGGATATTTTTGTAAAACCTTGGCTTGTTTTGACAAAATAGCACGTGCATCAGTAGAAAGCGTATATGAATCAGTGTCGAAATACACGCGCTCACCGGCGATTACGATTTCGTTATTAACCTTGGCAACCAATTCCGCAGATGCCGAATAGCCACCATTCATATCACTATCGCTTGGTGCGGTAATGGGTGCAGAGGTCACAGAATCTGCCGTTGATGTAGTTGGCGCAGCAACAACTGCACTATCATTAGTTTTTGGTTTGGTCGCACAAGCGCCCAAAGCCGTCAAAAGGGCAAGGCTGATTATGGTTAGCTTTTTGGTTTCCAATATTTTCATCACAAAATTCCTTTTGATAAATATAATCTAATTCAAGGGTGACCATGCCGGATCTGAACCCGATGCCGAAAATGATAATTTCCGAAGATTTGCACCGGAAATATCTATTGTCCAAAGGCTTGGGTTTTGCCCTGGGCCTTCTTCACGTTGAAATACAATTGCGCGTCCGTTCGGGCTAAAACTTGGCCCTTCAACAAGATACGCAGAGGTTAAAAGACGTTCGTTGCCGCCATTTGCATCCATGATGCCAATATAAAATCTGCCGTCAACATATTTCGTAAAAGCAATTGTGCTTCCACTTGGTGAAAACACAGGTGTTGAATATTGCCCGCGCCCAAATGAAATGCGCTTTTCGTTACCACCATCGGCATTCATTATGTAAATTTGCGGGCTACCAGAACGATCTGACGTAAAGACAACCTTGTCCATACCTTCTGAAAATGATGGTGATGTATCAATTGACGGATTTTGTGTAAGTTGTTTCAAACTACCGGTGCGAAGGTTTTTCACATAAATATCGGTATTGCCGCCTTTATCGATTGAATAAATCACGCTTTGCCCATCTGGTGAAAAGCGCGGTGCAAAGACAAGGTTGGAAACACCCGAAACCATTTCTTTGCGACCGGTTTCAATATCAAGAACCCAAATGCGCAAACCCTTGTCTGAAAGTGCGGTATAAACCACTTGTTTGCCATCTCTTGAAAAGCGCGGGTTCAAAATCTGTTCACTGCCATCGGTAAGATAGCTTGGGTTGGCACCATCCTGATCCATTAAAGCAAGGCGTTTTACACGTTTGGTTTTGGGGCCAGATTCCGCAACGAAAATTACACGGCTGTCAAACATGCCGCCAGTTCCGGTAAGGCGTCCATAAATTGCATCAGAGATTTTATGCGCAATTCGGCGCCAGTTTTCTTGTGCCGATGAAAACTCCAAACCTAAAACTTGGCTTTCGCCATAAATATCCCATAGGCGGAATTCAACACGGATTTTATTGCCAATTGCTTGTGATTTACCGACCACAAGACCTTGTGACGCGATATAGCGCCAATCAGAAAATTTTGGCGTTAAGTTTACATCATTGTTTTTGGCAATAAATGTTGCGGGATCTTGGACAGTAAAAAGGCCAGAACGGTCAAGGTCTTCACGAACAACGCGGGCAATGTTTTCGCCCATTGGCCCTGAAAAATTGGTGATTGCAATTGGTTTTGGTTGCTTAAAGCCTTCGTTAATATCAATAACAAGATCTTTTTTATCGGTTTGTGGGGCATCGGCCTGGGCATAGGCATTTGACGAAACGCCAAAACAAAGCGCGCCCAAAAGCATCGCAAAAGCTGGTTTCAGAATTTTATCATTTTTAAGCATCAGCTCTTCCCTTTTAAATTCCTTAATTCGTAAGAATGACATTTTTTAGGCAATAAAATTAATTCCTACTTATTTTAATTGTTTGGTGTTAAATTGCATCGTGCTTAGATTACCCCATTCATTAAAACGGTTTGCGGGCAAATTAAACGGTGAACAGTCACGAATGGCCTTCATGGCGTTATCAATTGCAATTTTCTGCGCGCTATTTGCGCCAACGCCATTAGGTGAAATCAATTTTGTTGATACAACGGCGCCATTCTGATTAAATTTAATTCCAACAACAACGGTAACAGATGCTGCGCCGCCTGCTGGCTCGGCCCAGCAGCGCTTCATTTGTGATTTTATTTGGGCTTGTAAATCATTTGCAAGTTTGCCACCTGATGATGAAACACTACTGGCAGATGTTCCTAAATTCGGTGCTTTGCGCCCTTTGGCGTCAACCCCGCTTGCACTTTTCATGGCGGCGGAAAGGTCAAATTCTGCACCAAAGGGCGTGCTGCTGGGCTTGGCTTGTGATGGTGCTTTAGCCGCAAGTTTGGCTTGGGCTTGGGTTGCCCTTTGCATTGGTGCAGGAGTAGGGGCGGGCGTTGGTGGCGCTTGTTTGGTTATTTGTTTTGCCGGTGCCGTTGATGGTGCGGGTGTGGGTTTTGCAACGGGTTGCGCCATTGGTTGTGTTTGTTGTGGTGCGGCTTCCATTGGTGCCGCTTGTGGTGCTTGCTGTGGTGTGGTTTCTGGCGCGGGCGGTGGTGGCAATGGTATGTTGTTGCCATCTGGATTGCCGCTATCAATTTTTGAATCGGCTTTTGATTCAAGTGATGAAATCACGGCATCGCTATTGGCATCGGTGACGATATCAACCGTAATTGCTGGCGGCTCGATTTTAAATGGCCTTGCTTGCCACATGAAAATTAACGCAAGCAAAAATAGGGCATGTAGCCCAAAAGAAGAAATTATTGCAGCTGAGAATCTGCCTTTCATAATACTTCCGCTTTTAAATCCTATTTAGTGCCGTCTGTTTTGGCGGTTGGATCGGTAACAAGACCAAGATTACGGTATCCGGCGGCGTTTATATTTGCCATTACCTGCATCACAATCCCATATTGCGAGGTGGAATCCCCGCGAATAAAAATCCGGCGTTCAAAATCGTTTTTAGTAATAGCGTTAAGGCGTGCCAAAACCTCTTGTTGAGAAACAGGATCTTGTTGCAAATAAATCTGCCCATTGTTTAAAATGGTTATGCTTACTGGCTCTTGCTCATTAGGTAATGATTTTGCATCGGTTTTCGGTAAATCAACTGGCACACCAACGGTTAAAAGTGGTGCGGCAACCATGAAAATAATCAAAAGCACAAGGGTTACGTCCACAAATGGCGTAACGTTTATTTCACCCATAAGACGCCTGCCGCGCCGTGCCTTTCGTCTTCCTGCTGCAATTGCCATTATTGTCCCCCATCGGTAAGGCGACGTGATGCGCGGGCAATAATTTCATCGCAAAGGGTTTCAACGCGCCCTGCATAGCGGTCAATTCCGCCAGTTAGCCAGTTGTAAAAAACAACCGCAGGAATTGCGGCAAACAAACCCATTGCGGTTGCAAACAATGCCTCGGCAATGCCGGGCGCAACTACTGCAAGGTTGGTGTCGTGTGACGCGGCGATTGAACGGAAAGAGTTCATAATGCCCCATACCGTTCCAAAAAGACCAACAAATGTTGCCGCCGAACCAATGGTGGCAAGTATTCCAAGACCTTTATCGGCACGCGCTAATTCGCGTCCGGTTTGTGCCTGCATGATTCTTTGCATGCGTTCAATAGTAAGTGAAATTAGGCCATCGCTAAGGTTGCCACCTTTTTTGGCAATGCGTGCTTCTTGCAATCCAATTGCCATAATGCGCGCAGTTGCATCACCAGAGCGGGCGGCATCTTCGATAATTGCATCCGAACGGGCATCACCCAGTGCCTGTTCGACAAATCTGGCACCTTTCTCAAGTTTTTTAAGTTGGAAAAATTTGTCGATGGTAACTGCCCATGACAAAACCGAAGTCAAGCCAAGACCAATCATCACGATTTTAACGATAATATCCGCCTTTAAGAACAATTCTACAAAAGAGAATTGATTTATTGCTTCTTGAGCCTCCATGCCAATGCCTCATATATTTAAAATTTTGCGCACTTTAAAATCTGAATTTGGCGCGTTTGTGGCAAGCATGGTTAATATTCGGTTTCCATATGGTTAATTTTCGTTGCAAATTAAGAATTAATTGCATTAATCTTATTTTATATTGCGGTTAAATATCACTTTTTTACCTTGCGCGGAAAAATAATTGTGCTTAACCTCAATTATAAGAAAAATTTTCCAAAAACCTTAATTGGGGATTATGATAAATATGCAAATTACAAGACGTGATGCTTTGGCGGGTGCTTCGACACTTGCGTTTTCAACAGTTTTTGGGGCATCGGCATTTGCCGCAACTGCGGGTTATAAAACCATCAATGCACTTACCGATAAAATTGCCAATGATATGTTGCGCGATTCACCGGAAACCTGCACATCTTTTGCGCTTGATCCCAAATTGGTTGGTGGGCCATATGTTGGCAAAGTAAGTGATTTATCAATGGCAGCCGGTAAAAAACGCAATCAAATGGTTGCTGGCTGGATAAAAGAATTAAAGTCTTTCCCGACTAAAGGGCTTTCTGAAAATGATAAATTAACCCGTGAAATTGCGCTTTCTGCGGCTAATTATGCTTATGCTGCATCAAAATTTGGTTATGGTGATGCGGGTTACGGTTCGCCAAATCCTTATACTGTTTCACAGCTTACTGGGGCATATGTTGGCTTCCCTGATTTTATGGCATCTCAACATGCGATTAAAAACAAAGAAGATGCAGATGGCTGGATTTCACGCCTTAATGGCTTTGCCACCCAATTAAAAGATAATATCGCAACCGTAAAAGCGGATTCTGCCAAGGGCGTTATCCCGCCTGATTTCATTATTGATACCGCATTGGTACAATTAAAATCTTTTACCGATATTGCACCAAATAAATCAGTTCTTGTGACTTCTTTGGTTGAAAAAGCCAATGGCGCCAAGCTTGATGGCATGACATATGGTATGACTGCGACCGAAATTGTAAAAGAAAAAATCTATCCGCAATATGCGGCGTTAATTGCGCTCTTTACTGATTTACGCAAAAAAGCGACCCATGATGCAGGTGTTTGGAAATTGCCAAAAGGTGATGATTATTACAAAGTCGCACTTGCATATTGGACGACAACCAACAAATCCCCTGATGAAGTTCATGAAACCGGCAAAAAATTGGTGATTGAATTACAAAAGCAAATGGATGCTTCTTTCAAAGAAATCGGCTATACTGACGGTACAATCGCCGAGCGTATGCAAAAATTATACAAAGATCCGCAATATCTTTATCCAAATGATGATCCGGGTCGTGCAAAATTATTGTCCGACATTAATGGCATGGTAAAGGCAATTTATGATAAATTACCGCTTGCATTCGCGACCCTTCCAAAAGCTGGTCTAGAGGTTAAACGCGTTCCACCATATACCGAAGCCGGCGCACCAGGTGGTTATTATAACTCACCTGCACCAGATGGTTCACGCCCTGGCGCATATTATATCAATCTGCGTGATACTGCGGCATATCCACGTTGGACATTGCCAACACTAACTTATCACGAAGGCGTCCCTGGTCACCACTTACAAATTTCATTGGCACAAGAAGCAAAAGGCCTTCCATTCTTGCGCTCTAAAATGCTGTGGTTTGGTGCATATGGTGAAGGTTGGGCACTTTATTCCGAAACCCTTGCCGATGAATTGGGCATGTATAAAAATGACCCTGCGGGAAGAATTGGTTATTTGCAATCAATGGCATTCCGCGCATCACGCCTCGTTTGTGATACCGGTATGCATGCGAAAAAATGGTCAAAAGAACAGGCGATTGATTATATGCATCAGGCAACTGGTGATACAATCGAATCTATAACTACCGAGATTGAGCGTTATTGCGTATGGCCGGGTCAGGCATGTTGCTATATGGTTGGTCGTATTAAAATTATGGAATTGCGTGAAAAAGCCAAAGCACAATTGGGTGATAAATTTGACCTTAAAGCCTTCCATGACAAAGTCTTGCTTGAGGGGCCAATGCCATTAGACGTTCTTGAACGTGTGATTGATGATTGGATTAAATCAGTAAAAGCATAATTTAATAACCCGCCTGTTTATTGGAAAATGAATGGGCGGGTTATATTATTTTTTCACTTTCTTCTTGTGCCGCTTTCCAACCGATTGCGGCATTATTTATTAGCTGCTTACCGTTTTCAGTTAGCGTAAGGATGCGTTTTCTTGCGTCTTCTTCATCGCTTTGTGAAAGTAATAGACCATCACGCACCAATGGGTTAAGACCACGTGATAATGCAGACTGATTAAGGTCAAGAAAATCTGCAAGTTCTTGTACTGATATTTCTTTTTTAACAAAGATTGTGGTCATTATACCAAATTGAGTTACGGTTAAGCCATATTCGCTTAATTTATCGTCATAAATTCGGGTTATTTGCCGTGCTTTTTTTCTTATTGCCAAACAATGGCAAGAGCCAGTCATTGCCTCTTTCAGCTCTTTATTAATTTGTATTCTATGCTCTTTGTCCGCACTGCTCATGACGAAATATATACATGTAATTTAAATGTTGACAATATAGTCATATGCATACAATATCCATGCATATGACTATAAAGGAAAAAATATGGAGCAATATCAATTTCCGGTGGGGCTAACCGAGCATTCGCAGCGCTTGTCCATGACGGGTATGGAATTTGTTGGTGCAATGGGAAATAAAACCTTGCCAATGCCACCAATGGCAGAGTCTTTGCCGGTTATTCCACATTCTTTCGAACTTGGAATTGTGGAGTTTAGGGCAACTTCAGAAGATCGTTTTGCAAATCCAATGCACACGACACATGGTGGCTGGGCATTATCAATGATTGATACAGCGACCGCAATGGCTGCATATACAACACTAAAAAGAGGTGAAAGCCTTGTGACACTCGATACTTCAGGAAAATTTATAAGGCCAATAACCCCTAAACTCGGTGAATTGCGTATAATTGGCAAGGTGATTAGCCGTGGCAGGACAATAATAACTATTGAGGGTCGTATAGAAGATTTGAACGGCAAAATTTATGTCTATGGCAATTCAACTTGCCAAATAATTTCCTGATTAAAACCTAAGTTCAGATAAAAGTTCTTGATTTGTTCATAATTTAGCGCCATGATTGCGCCATGAGTTTTGGGCGCGCAATTACAATTATCGGCATTGACCCCGGTCTTAACCACACCGGCTGGGGCATTGTGAAAAGTGTGAATAATAAAATCTCTTGGGTGGCGCATGGCGTTATTTCCCCACCATCAAAGGCACCGCTTGCCAGCCGTTTGGGAACAATCGGCAATGCAATCAATGAAATAATTGATGCCTATAACCCTGATGAGGCGGCGGTTGAGGAAACCTTTGTTGCCAATTCCAATAAATCTTCGCTTTTGCTTGGCCATGCACGTGGCGCGGCGATTGCCGCCCTTGCGATGCGTAACCTTGATGTTGCCGAATACGCAACCCGCCTTGTTAAAAAGGCGGTTGTTGGCACTGGAACGGCGGAAAAGGAGCAGGTGGTTTTCATGGTAAAACGCCTTTTGCCAAATGCGGTTTCGGAAAATAAAGAAAAAATGGATTCTTATGACGCATTGGCGGTGGCTATTTGTCATTCTTCGATGCGTAATAATTTACGATTAATAGGTGCAAAATGATTGGTTCGCTAAAGGGCATTGTTGCCGGTCTTTATGATGATCGCGCAATTATTGAGGTTAATGGCGTTGGCTATCTTGTATTTTTGGGAACGGCATCATTGGCGCGCCTAAAAAATGGGGATGCGGTGCAATTATTTATCGAAACCTATGTCCGCGAAGATGCGCTAAAGCTCTTTGGTTTTTTTAGCGATGTTGAACGCGCATGGTTTGTAAGGTTGCAAGAAGTTTCGGGTGTGGGTGCAAAGGTTGCGCTTGCGATACTTGATATTTTATCACCATCACAAATTATTCAAGCGGTCGAAATTGGTGATAAAGGCATGGTTGGGCGTGCTTCTGGTGTTGGGCCAAAATTGGCGCAACGTATCGTTACCGAATTAAAAGGGCGTCCAATGCCGGCAACTCTTTATGGCGCAAAGTCTGACGTTATAACAAGTGCTTATACCCCACCATCCGAAGATGTTCAGACCGAAGAAATAAGGCGTGATGCATTGGGCGATATGACACTTAGGAATAGTGCAATTTCTGCTTTGCAAAATTTGGGAATTGGGCAATCTGATGCCATGAATGCGGTGGCGCATGCTTATCAAAAATTCGAAACAGACCCTGAACTTAACGCACTCGTCAAACAGGCACTAAAAGAGCTTAAATCGTGACAGAATATGATAACAGACTTTTAAATTCTGAACGCGCAACCGGCGAAGGGCATGACCGCGCTTTGCGCCCAAGTGGTTTTGACGAATTTGTTGGGCAAAAAGATTTAAAAGAAAATTTGAAAGTTTTTGTAAAGGCGGCATCATCGCGCAAAGATGCGCTTGATCACCTTTTGCTTTTTGGTCCACCTGGTCTTGGTAAAACTACCTTGGCGCAAATTGTGGCGCGCGAAATGGGGGTTGGCTTTAAATCAACCTCTGGGCCGGTGATTGCCAAGGCGGGGGATTTGGCGGCACTTTTGACCAATCTTGAACCAAACGATGTTTTGTTTATTGATGAAATTCACCGTTTGCCAGCGAATGTTGAGGAAATTTTATACCCTGCAATGGAGGATTACGCCCTTGATTTAGTTATCGGCGAAGGGCCTTCGGCGCGGTCAATCCGTATTGATTTATCGCCCTTTACTCTTGTGGGGGCAACCACGCGCTCGGGGCTTTTATCAAGCCCGCTACGTGATAGATTTGGCATTGTTTCACGCCTGGATTTTTATAATGTTGCCGAATTAATGGTTATTTTGCAACGCGCCGCACAAAAACTCGGTGCAAATTTAACCAAAGACGGTGCCGAAGAAATCGCAAAACGTTCACGTGGAACCCCGCGTATTGCCATGCGGCTTTTGCGGCGCGTGCGTGATTTTGCCGATGCGGCGGGAACGGCACTTGATGCCGCCGTTGCGGCACATGGTCTAAGTCGGCTTGATATTGACCCCGATGGTCTTGATATGCTTGACCGCCGTTATTTGCGGGCGTTGGTCGAAACCTATGGCGGTGGTCCGGTGGGGGTTGAAACCTTGGCGGCAGCATTAGCAGAGGCAAAAGACGGGGTCGAAGATGTTATCGAGCCTTATTTGCTTCAACAAGGGTTTATAATGCGCACCCCACGTGGGCGTATGGCGGCGGCGCGGGCCTATGAATTATTTGGTTTACCCCAACCAAAAATCAAAGGCAGCGATTTATTTGACGAAAATTAATGCGCGCGTGTTTTGGCGGCGGCGATTAATTCCTCCATTGAACCCACGGTTTTGATATTATATTTTGCCGCAACTGCATCGACATTACCCTTGCGCCAAAAACCGTCGGGGCAATAGATTATTAATTTATCGGTGCGGGCATAAAGGCCAAGTTCCAATAGGCTAATTGGGCTTTGGGTATTGGGTGCAAGATACATTATAATTGTGTCGGCATCTTCTAATGCGGATAATTCCCACTCGACTTGTTGTTTAAAATGTGGGTCGGAAAGTTCGGGCTTCCAATCCTTGTTCCAATCACTACGGCGCGGGTTATAAACAATGGTATTTGTGTCTTTTAAGGCATTGATAACATCGGCTTGCCAATCTGTTGCCTTGCCCATTTCAATTGAGCCGGCAAGAAATATTTTATGTGCCTTTGAATTGGTTGCAATTGGTGCGGGCGATGTAACCACCGTAAAGCCATGCGGCACGGTTGCACAACCTGCAATAGATGCGGCATTTAACATCAAAAACAATGTTGCAAGCCGCCGCAAATAAGTTTTATAAAGAGCCAAAGAACCATCCCCCGTTTTTACATACCCTCCCATATCTGATGGTTTCTTTCAACATAGGCGATGATTTATGACTGATATTGACAATGCATATAGCGGACGTTTTGCCGAAGATGGCAAAACTCACATCCTTCCAGTTCGGATTTATTATAAAGATACGGATATGTCGGGCATTGTTTATCACGGCAATTATGTTTCGTATTTTGAGCGTGGTCGCACCGATCATATGCGCCAAATTGGCATTACACACACCGATATTGGTAAACGTGAAAAGCCACTTGCCTTTGCGGTGATTGCAATGGATCTACGCTTTAAAAAGGCGGCGCGCATTGATGATAATCTTTTGGTTCATACCAAATATGTGGCGCTTAATGGTGCAAAGGTTCACATCAAACAATGGATTACCCGCAAAAATGACAAAGGCGGCGAAGACATGATTTGCACCAATGACATCACCGCAGTCACCATTGATATGAACGGTATGCCACAACGTCCACAACCCGATATTGTTGAGGCATTTAAGCCTTATCTGGCGGAAGAGTAGTTATCCCAAATAATCCGCGTGAAAGCGCAAATGTTCTTCTATAAATGTGCTTATGAAATAATATGAATGATCATAGCCGTCTTGGATGCGTACATTTGCCTTTTGCCCCGAATTTTCCAATGCATCATTGAAAAGCTGGGTTTTTAATTGCCCCTCAAGGAAGTTATCGGCACTGCCTTGATCAATCAGGCATGGGATTAATTCTGCACCATCTTCAAGCAATGCGCAGGCATCATATTCGCGCCAAAAAATTTGATTTTCACCTAAATAGCCCGACAATGCTTTTTGTCCCCATGGGCAATTTATTGGCGACACAATCGGTGCAAATGCCGAAACCGATTTGAATTTATCGGGATTACGCAGGGCAATGGTCAATGCCCCATGCCCGCCCATTGAATGTCCGGTAATCGAAACCCGACCCATATCGGCGGGAAGATTTTCACCAATTACGGCCAATAATTCTTCTTCGATATAGGTTTTCATGCGGTAATTTTCCGCCCAAGGTTCAATTGTGGCATCAACATAAAATCCCGCACCCAAACCAAAATCATATGCCGCATCGGCATCATCAGGCACATTTTCGCCGCGTGGGCTGGTATCGGGGGCAATGAAAATTAAGCCTAATTCTGATGCAATGCGCTGTGCACCCGCTTTAACGGTTACATTCTCTTCGGTGCAAGTAAGACCAGAAAGATAAATTACCACTGGTAACTTTGTGCCCGCTTCATGCGGTGGGACATATGCGGCAAAGCGCATTTTGGTTTTGGTTTCAATGCTTTTATGGGCATAAATAAATTGCGTACCACCGAAAGCTTTATTTTGCGAAATTATTTCAAGTGTCATATTATCCCCATTTGCCAATACATAAAACTAATAATTGGTCCCATCATAAGCGATGTATGCTATAAGATTATAAATGCCCGAACGAACAACCATTATCCCGCTTGTTCATATGCCATACGAATGACGTTTATAAAATTATCATCAATTTCATCTGGCTTAGAAATATGGGCGCAATATTGGCACATTCCGCCTGGCTTTTGGGCGGTGAATCTTTCATCTGTAATTTCACCTTTGTAGTTTAAGCCCAACTCAAATTTTTCATTATTCTTGGGACCCAATGTTGCAAATTGCTTTTTACGACGCAACGAAACATAACCCTTTTTAGGTGAAGTCTCATATTCGCCAAACAAATTTATTGCTGCAACCAATTTTTCGTGTACTGGTCGCAAATGCGCTTTCTTTGCTTGATAGATTTCACTTAAAATATCACCATTATCTGTTTCTGGCTTCGCGAATGTCCCGCCATTTTTTGCAAAATGTGCCAAAGTATTAGCGTCACCATGCCCAAGGCCAAATTCTTGCTTGAGCCACGAAACAATTTCACCATGCTTAGATTTGCCACTTGCATTGACCAATTCAACCATTTGCTCTTTCGATTTTTCGAGCTTTTTTGAAATATTTGAAATTTGGGTTTCAAGTGCTTTTTCAACCTTATCCATAACAAAATTTCCTTAGAAAGTGACAACTGATCTTATAGACTTTCCTTCATGCATCAAATCAAATGCGTCATTGATTTTTTCCAATGGCATTACGTGGGTGATAAGGTCGTCAATATTAATTTTGCCTTCCATATACCAATCCACGATTTTTGGCACATCGGTGCGCCCGCGTGCGCCACCAAAGGCCGAACCTTTCCATACGCGCCCTGTTACAAGTTGGAATGGGCGGGTAGAGATTTCTTTGCCGGCTTCGGCAACGCCGATAACAATGCTTTCGCCCCAACCACGGTGGCAGCATTCAAGCGCTTGACGCATAACATCAGTGTTTCCGGTTGCATCAAAGCTAAAATCTGCACCACCACCGGTTAAATCAACAATTGCCTGCACCACCTTGTCATTACCAATTTCTTTGGGGTTGATAAAATGTGTCATGCCGAATTTCTTCGCCATTTCCTGCTTGGCGGGGTTGATATCAACGCCGATAATTTTATCAGCACCAACCATGCGCGCCCCTTGGATAACATTCAAACCAATGCCGCCAAGACCAAAGACAACGACATTCGCACCCGGCCAAACCTTGGCGGTATAAATAACCGCGCCAATGCCAGTGGTAACGCCGCAACCAATATAACAAATCTTGTCAAATGGTGCATCTTCACGAACTTTGGCAACCGCAATTTCTGGCAAAACCGTAAAGTTTGAAAAGGTTGAACAGCCCATATAATGGAAAATATCTTTGCCACCCATTGAAAAACGGCTTGTGCCATCGGGCATTAATCCTTGCCCTTGGGTCGCCCGAATAGAGGTGCAAAGGTTGGATCTTTGCGATAAACAGGTTTTGCAACCACGGCATTCAGGTGTGTAAAGCGGTATAACGTGGTCGCCCTCTTTAACACTTGTAACGCCTTTGCCGACCGCGCGCACAATGCCCGCGCCCTCATGCCCCAAAATCGCGGGGAATTTCCCCTCCGAATCTAGGCCAGAAAGTGTATAGGCATCGGTATGACAAATTCCGGTTGCCATGATTTCAACCAAAACCTCACCATCTTTTGGACCATCAAGCTTAACGGTTTCGATTGTTAATGGTTTTTTGGCTTCCCATGCGACTGCGGCGCGTGTTTCCATTTTCGTGCTCCCTGAAAATGAGTATGATTTTTAAAATGATTGTTATTTTTTGAAAATAATTAGTGAAACGGTTTTTTTATTTTTGCAAGGTTGCTATAAGAATATTTATGAGATTTGGACCGCTTATTTTTGGTGCGACTTTGTTATTTGCAACCGCGTTTGCAAATGCCAATATCCCTGTAAAACAGGAAATGTCATCCCATGCTGACAAGATTTTTAGCCAATATTCATTTGAAATTTGGCGTGGCCAAAGCACTGAAAATCGTGAAAATTTTAAAAGATTCGAGAAGTTTCTCAAGGATAGGCAGGTTCTAAATGTTATCCCAACCTATCAATTATTGCGTACGGCATCGGATGCCGGAATGTGCCGTGAAAGCGCATTTGAGGTTCCACCAATGAAGTTTTGGGACAATATTGTTACCACCCTTGTTTATATTCGTGATTATGTAAAACCCGAACTTGGCGCCTTGGAGGCAATGTCGGGGTATCGCAATCCAACGTTAAATGCCTGTGCCAGTGGTGCGCCGCGTTCGGCACATACTGAATATTATGCGCTTGATTTGGTTCCGGTTCACGATATGCCGCGCAAAGAGTTGTTTTATAAAATCTGTCGCGCCCATGAAAAGCATGGTGAAGAATATCATATTGGGCTTGGTTTTTATTCTGGTCTGCGGTTTCATGTGGATTCGCGCTCTTATAGGCGTTGGGGATTTAATGGGCGGGGAATAACGTCGCCTTGTGTTTATTATGATTTACCAAAAGATGAGAATGAAACAGCAAATGCAACCAACGCGACACAATAGAGACTTGTCTTTTTATTTGTAATAGACTTAAAATCAACATAGATATAAGCCGTTAATATAGGCAAGAAAATATTTGTAAAATCCGGCAGGGAATTTGAAAATGTCAAACATAGATAATAATGACGAAAACATTGCATCAACAGAAGCAAATGTAGAGCCAAAAAAAGTTGAAGAAATTAAAAAAGAAATACCGGATTATAAACCTTCTGCTGCGGCATCTGTTGCGCCTGAAACCAAAACCATTATTCAAAAGCGTGGTGGTGTTGGCTTTATGACGGCGACCTTCTTGTCATGCTGTGCCGCACTTGGTGGTGCATATTTGGCATTATTTATTCAGGCGCGTCCAGATATTGCCCAAACCCTAAAAATTACGCCATTCTTACCCAAAAGCCAAAACTTAGCCGAGCTTGATAAATTACAAAAAGATATTGTTGATTTGCAAAAATCGGTTGCGGCGGTTTCCCAGCCAATGGTTAATGTAACTGCCCCTGCTGCAGCTCCTGCACAGCCTGCTGCTGCACCAAATGCCGCACAACCAGCACAAACTGCTGATGCGAATGCGCCAAAAGTTCCGTTACAAAATACCCAAGTGCCACAAGCACAGGTTCAAGCAGCACAACAGGCAATTACATTAGAACCACTTCGTGCCGACATTGCGGGTCTATCGGGTCGCCTAACGGCGATTGAAACCCGCCTTGCCGCACTTGATCCAACCGGAACTGGCGGTGCAATTATTGCGTCACTGCAAACCGAAATTGCGACCCTTAAGGTAACGGTTGCTAACTTGCAGCAGCAGGTCGCACAAACCCCATCACCGGCAACCACCTTTGCAATTATGTCATTGGCGGAGGCAGCGGGTAGAAATGGTTCATTCATGCCGGAATTTGAGGCGGTTCGTTCTGCATTGCCATATTTGCCAGAAGTTTCGGCACTAGAACCATTGGCAAAAACTGGTGCGCCGACACGTGGTCTTTTGCGTGAAGAATTTATGGATCTAAGTGCAGAAGTTAACAAAGCCCAACAACAGGCGCAAAAACAAGAAAAAGGTCTAACCGGATTTTTCCATAATCTTTTTGCCAATGCCTTCAAGGTTGAGGTTAAACAAAACAATCAAAATAACCCATCTGAAATATTGGCACGTGCAAAAACCAAACTGGATTTAGATGATCTTCAAGGTGCCATTGCTGAATTGCAAACCCTTCCAAATGCCCCGCAAAGTGTTGGTAAATGGATTGAAGAAGCAAAACGGCGCCAAGACCTAGAGGTTAAAATTTCCACCCTTCGTGCCGCAATTGAGCGCAATATGTATGCGCAAATCCAACAACCGCAATTGCAGCAACAAAACGCAAATGCACAAGCGCCAATTGGCACTATTGCGCCGCCACCAGCAAATAATAATGCAATGGTAAATGGTCAAAATGCTAATCAGGGGGCAGCAGGCAAATGAAATTAATAAGACTTATTCTGATTATTCTTTTGGTTCTGGCACTGGTTGCTGGATTTGGGTATTTGGCACTGCAAACCGGAACAATTACTTATAGTGACGGCACGCGAACCATTACCACAAGCCCATTAATCGCGGTTGCCAGTCTTTTATTGGCGGTAATAATTTTAATGGTTGTGATTGGCTTTTTGGGTTGGCTTATTGCTTTGCCCGCAAAAATTAGCCGCGCAAATCTTGAAAACAATCGTAAGAAATCAATTGAATATATGGGCAGTGCTTTTGCGGCATTTGAAAGCGGTGATTATCTTGAAAGCCGTCGTGTTGCGCAAAAGGCATATAGCCTATTTCCGAAAAGCCCAACTTTGCAGCTTATGAACGCACGTTTTAGCTTTGCCGCAGAAGATTATGCGGCGGCAGAAAAACTATTCGGCGAATTAACCCAAGTTGCGGGTTATGAGGTTGCGGCACGTAAGGGCCTTGCTGAAATTGCGCAAAAAAATTCAAACTTTGCGGCGGCGATTTCCCATGCCGATGCGGCACTACAAGTTTCTAAAAAGGCAACTTGGCCAATTGAAATGATTTTCAAAGAACGCGTTAATAATGGTGATTGGGAAGGGGCGTTGACCACGCTTGATAATGCCGAAAAACGTGGACTTATTGGCAAGCAGACATTGGCAAGACGGCGTGCGGTGGTTTTAACTGCGGCGGCGCACCGTGCAGAAAAAGCCGGCGAATTATCCAAGGCTCTTGAATATTCAACCCGTGCGGTAAAATTATCTTCATCCTTTGCCCCGGCGGCGGTAATGGCAGCCAGATTGCAAAATATGTCTGGTAAAACTTGGGCGGCGGCATCAACAATTGAACAGGCGTGGGAACGCGAACCACACCCTGCTTTAGCGATTGCTTACCGCGACCTTAAATCAGACGAATCCAAAGAAGCCGTCGCACGCTGGGCGGAGGCATTGGTTCGCCTGAAGCCAGAACACCGCGAAAGCAAAATCCTTCAGGTTGAGGATGCGATTGCCGCCGGTGACGCTGCAACTGCGGGGGCAATTCTTGATAGATTATTGCAAGATCGGGCAACTTCACGCCTTTGGGCATTAAAGGCACAAGTGGCACAATTGCTTAAAGATGGTGTGAAATTCGATGAATTCATGCACAAAGCCGCTGCGGCTCCACGCGAACCAGATTGGTCAGATCTTGACCCCGATGGCAATGCTTTTGCCTATGAGGATGAAGATTGGGCAAGAATGGTTGAATCATATGGCGACAAGGGGCAGCTTATTCACCCGCGTCTTGAGCGGTTGCAGCCATCAAAGGCCCTAAAATCGGTTGCCGAGGATGTTCCGCCGGCAATTATAACCGCACCCGATGCCGAAGTTACGCCGCCTGCAGTCGATGGTGTGGAGGCATTTAGCCATTTGGGTGAAGATATCGAAGACAGCAAAAAGAAAAACTGGCTTGGAATATAGTCATTATTGCTTGAAGATTTAAATGTTACAAAAAGACCCCGCAATTTTGAGGGGTCTTTTACGTATCTGATAATTTATTTTCCTTGATATTCCTGCAATGGATGCACCATAAGAGTGGGGTCGAGCTGACGTCCGTGCCATTTCAATGACCAATGAAGGTGTGGGCCATTTGAACGACCAGTCGAGCCAACTTCACCAACCTTATCACCTTGTTTTAGGCGTTGCCCTGCGGTCACGCTAACTTTGCTCATATGCATTGAATATGAAATTAGACCCTGACCATGATCTATGCCAACAAGCCCGCCCTCGTAGAATAAATCGGGTTCGGCAATAACCACAATGCCTGATGCGGGTGCATAAATTGGGGTTCCGGTTGGTGCGCCAACATCAACCCCATAATGCGGGGTTTGCAGAGTGCCATTTAGTTTGCGTACCGCACCCCACGGCGATGTGATACGAATTTTATCAATTGGCCAACGGAAAGTTTCGAGAAAACCATGTTCATAAGGATCAAGAGAGGCCCATGCACGGGTTTTAATTTCTTTATCGGCGGCTATCTTTGCCATTGCCGAATCTGGTGGGTTTACTTTGGCTGGTGGAAGACCATTAACCTCGGTCACTTTATAGGTGCGGGTCCAGATATTAAGGGTTTTTGAAATTGTCTTTCCATTAAGCGTGATTTTAAGTTCGGCAGTATTTGCGGCATCCCTATCAAGACCCAAAACAAAATTACCATCTTTATCAGCATTAAAAAGCACAGGTTCTTTGCCTGGCTCACCAAAGCTAATGTTTGCAAATGGTGCGGTTTTTCCGATAATAACACCCGATTGCATAAAGTTTCCCTTCATGCTTAGCGGGATTTCCACATTTTTGTTGGCAATATTTTGGGTTGACGCCATCGCAACCGATTGATGCGACATGTAAAAAACGCCGCCCAATGCAACGCTTGATATAAGTGCGACTTTACCAAAAGTGAAAATACTTTTTACTAATTCTTGTTTCATTTTCACTTCCCCCTGTAAAATCTATTTTGAATTAATCTGCTTGAATTTCCTGTTGTTTGCCGACCATTTCCATGGGGTCAAGTTGCCGCCCGCGCCAACGCATACGCCAGCAAAGGTGTGGCCCTGTTGCGCGACCTTCTTTGCCAATTTCGCCAATCTTCTCGCCCTTTTTAACCATTTGGCCGACTTGAACCATGATTTTCTTTTGGTGCAAATACATGGAAATAAGCCCCTGACCATGATCAATTGCAACCATGCCGCCTTCTATTAGCATTCCTGATTGGGCGATTACGATTTTTCCATCCGCAGGGGCATAAATTGGTGTCCCCGCAGGCGCGGCAAGGTCAACACCATAATGAGGTTGCAGCGGGTTTCCATTAAGGCTTCTTTGTGCGCCCCATGGCGATGAAATCACATAGTTTTTAACTGGAACTTCAAATTGCTGCAAATAGCCACGAATGCCATCATCGCGCGAACTTAAACCCTCTTGCTTAACGGCTTGATCTTTATCAATTTTATCAAGCAGATTTTGCGGTGGGTTCACCGTCGCAGGGGGCAAGCCATAAATGGCAACAACTTTGTATTTTTTTTCGGCAACATTAAAGGTGCGCGACTTTGTATGACCATCAGGTGTTGTTATGGTTATGGTTGCGGTTTTTGGTGCATCGCGGTCAAAGCCAAAAACAAAATATCCATCACTATCGGCAGTGGCCTTTATGCCTGCGGCATCAATATTTGAATATGGCGTAGTTTTACCAATAATTGTGCCTGCTTGCTCGATTTTACCCCATAATTCGAGTGGGGCTTCAGCCTGTGGCGCATCTTCGCTATTAACAAAACCCCGTAAATTGTCTGCCTTGGCCCAATCGCAAGACGATAAAAATGGTGTGGTCATCAATAATAATGATGCGCCCAAAGCTTTATTAAAAAAACAAAAAAATGCGGGTTTATTCAAGCTACAACCATTTTATCATTATAAAGTCGAATCAAAACAAAATGTAACCTTATAGTTAATTTATTATTTCTAAATCATAATGCTTAAGTATTTTCCAGTACTTTTTTAGAATAAATTACCTTGTTCAGGTTTTTGCGGCTTGATTTGTGCAATTATGCCACTATCGGCAAATATAATATTTAGTTCGTGGGCTTTTTTAGCGGCTTCTGCGCTTTTGATAATTTGGTTGTTTTTATCTTGCACTAGGGCAAAGCCGCGTTTTAATACATTTTTATAGTCAAGGATATTTAAACGGTTGCCAAGACCGTCAAGTTTTATTGTTAGACTATTTGTATTTTGCTTGAATGCCAATGATAAACGACCAAAAACTTGGGTGGCGGCGTCTTTTTGCCGTTCGATTTTTATAATTTCATGGCGAAGTGTACTTTTAACCCCTTGGGCTAAGCGGTTTTCAAGGGCAGAGAGATTTTGTTTTTTAAGCCGTAAATCTTGCCCTAATAAATGCGTGCCAAATTTAGTGCCGGTTTTGGCAAATAAATTATTTGCTTTTGATATTTGGCTTTGCAGTGCCGGCAAAAGCCGCAGTTCGATATTATCAAGCTGTTGCGTCTGATAGGCAAACAAATCCTGCCCCTTAGGGAAATTGCTTTGGATGGCGTTTAATTCCAATTTTGCATTATTTAATCTGCGCAAAAGTGCTGATTTTAAACGCCCTTCAACACTACTTAAATAGGCATCCAGTTCAGCACGAACCGGAACCGCCTTTTCCGCAGCACCAGTAGGGGTTGGGGCGCGCAAATCTGCGGCATAGTCGATTAATGTCGTATCGGTCTCATGCCCGACCGCAGAAATAATCGGTATTTCAGATGCAGCAACGGCACGCACTACGCTTTCTTCGTTAAAACACCATAAATCTTCAATAGATCCGCCACCCCGTGCCACAATTAGTAAATCTGGCCGTGGGGTTTCACCATTTGGTGATAGCGCATTAAACCCCTCAATGGCATGAACTATTTGGGCGGCTGCTTTGTCGCCCTGCACCAATACCCCCCAAAGCAAGATATGTGATGGGAAACGTTCGGTAATACGGTGTAAAATATCGCGAATTACTGCACCGGTTGGCGAAGTAATGACCCCAATGGTTTTTGGTAAATAGGGGATGGCTTTTTTGCGGGTCTCATCAAAAAGACCCTCGGCGGCAAGTTTTTTGCGTCTTTCCTCAAGTTGGGCCAAGATAGCACCCATGCCTGCGGGTTCAATGGTGTCGATGATTATTTGATAGCGTGATTGCCCTTCAAAAGTGGTGATGCGTCCAGTAGCGATAACCTCCAAACCTTCTTCAGGTTTGGTTTTAAGGTTACGCGCCGTGCCCGCCCAAATAATTGCATTTATGACCGCTTTGTCGTCTTTTAAATCAAAATAAATATGCCCAGATTTGGCAATTGTAACCCGTCCACATTCTGCGCGCACACGAACCTGCGAAAAGCCGTTTTCAAGCGTTTTTTTGATTGCGCCCGATAATTCGGAAACCGAAAATTCAGGAATATTTGATGGGGTTTGATTTAAAACTGGCATTGGCGATAAGAATTACCAATATCAAATTGATTATGCAAATAGAAAGTTTAGGCTTATGAAATTGTGGCTTGGTTTTGCCTGAATTTGATTGGCGGAAAATTATAAAAACTATTCCAAACACGCCGAAAATGACGGGTAGAAGAAAATCCGCATTTTTGGGCAACACTTTCTATGTCTATTTGTGATGATGCAATAAATTCTCTGGCAAGGGCAATACGGATATTGTTTATATATTCATTTACGCTCATGCCAGTATGTTCTTTGAAAATGCGTGATAAATTTCGGCTGCTGGTCATTGCAATTTTAGCAACCGTATCAATATCCCAATTATTAGCTGGATTTTTAATAATCATATCCTGTGCGCGATGTATCGCGGGGTGGATGTGGTTACGCCCGTCAAGCCAAGGCGATATTTGCGGGTCGCCACCACCACGACGCATATAAACAACCATGTTACGAGCAACATTTATTGCAACATCGTGGGAAGTTTCTTTTGCAACCATATAAAGTGATAAATCAATTCCTGCGGTTACGCCAGCGCTGGTTAGTATTTTATCATCCTCAACAAAAAGACGGTTATCATAAACCTTTGCGGTGGGTGAAATTTGTCTTAATTGTTCGATTTCGGCATAATGGGTTGTGCATTCTACATTATCCAACAACCCTGCTTTTGCCGCCAATAATGCGCCCGAACAAATTGAAACAAGCTGTGTGTCTTTTTTTATATTGGTTTTAAGCCATTCTATAATAGAGTGTTCATGCGCTGCATCATCCTTGGTATTTTGCGCATTTTTATTAAATGGTTTGTTGGTATTGCCTGAGATTATAATTGTTGAATTTTGTGCCAATTTTTCAGGTAATGGTTCAATATTTCCAATAACAAGTCCAACAGAGGAAGTGACCATATTTTTAGGACCTGCATAATGCAGGTTAAATAAAACCTCATTCTGTTCATTATTGGCAATACGGAAAACCTCCGCTGGCCCTGCAATATCAAGCAGCAGGGCGCGGGGCGGGATTAAGATGAAAACATCAATTATTTTCATATATTTTCTAATGCCTGTTCAACATTTACAATTTCGGCAAATCTTTGCGAAAGCACAAGTTCGGTTTTTTCCTTGATTTCTTCTGGGGAAAAGATTTTGCCATTCTTTGCTTCTATTGCGAATGTTAATGTTGCTTCGGTTACATAATCAATATCATAGCCTAAATCCGAACCGTGACGAGTTGTAGTTTCGCAGCATTGCTCCGAGCGAATACCAGAAATAATTAGTTTTTTTATCCCTTTTTGGGTAAGCCAAATTGTAAGCGGGGTTCCTATAAAGGCACTATGGCGCATTTTGTGAATTATTAAATCTGGTTTGATTTGTAATTCTTCGAGCGTTTTTACATGCCCCGAAGCAATTGAAAATACGCCCTCTTCTTCAACATGGAAAATTTGAATTATTGGGATGTTTTTTAAAGTAGCACCATCAATCAGCATTTGTTGGTTTTTTATGTAATCTGCAAAATGGGTTTTAGAAAAATATGGGCGATGCTTAAATGATTCTTGGGCATCAATAACAATTAGTGCGGTATCTACGGACATTTTTGAACTCCTTTTAAAAAGTGTTCAAATTTATAAATGCTGATAAATAATGCGAAATACCAATGTCGGACTTTTACAGGACATTTTACGCCAAATAAAAAGCCCCGCCAAAAGACGGGGCTTTGAAACTTTGGAAATCCAAAATTTATTAAGATGCGTAGTATTCCACAACCAAGTTTGGTTCCATTTGCGCGCCATAAGGAACGTCAGCAAGTTCAGGAACGCGAAGGAAAGTTGC
>APMI01022099.1_pt1 | contig 33044 bp, 26 predicted proteins | sample 667938 | NCBI WGS metagenome assembly APMI01 (sample SAMN01084076, study PRJNA167559) | wastewater metagenome | biome: Wastewater | place: Denmark: Ejby Moelle, Odense | collected 2011-11-28
TTAATATCAGTGTGCATAATTTATATTGTAATAATTAGATATATATAAGCAAATGCGAAGATCAGGCGCAACAGCTACCGTCGCCAAAGCAACCACAAGCACAGTCCGAACGCCAGTTGATTCCGCAAAAGCAAGGTTCTTCTACCAAGGCATGTTCGCACTGAAGAAACTGCAGCAAGCTAGTAAATCTAAATCGCCGGCTAAGAAACCCGTAACTGCCACCACCTCTGCCAGCAGGAGATGACTGTCTGATATTGACTAGCTTATACCATAATGTTACACTATCTATAATAATAAATTAATGGTCTTTATAGTCTGTCTGTATTGAATTGTATTATATTCTGATGTTATTATTTGTAATGCTACTGCTAATTATCTAAATAACGCCATCGCATTAATAGAATATTAATACTAGTTACCACAAGATGATCGAAAGACTTTGGCGTTCCAGAACAGTCTCATAAGCACCAACACCCACCGTGACTCCTATATAATAAAAACATAATGAATAGTCACATTTGCCTAATGCAACAAGCTGCAAAATTATAGAACTTGAAATGCAGATTGAGGAAGGCAATATCGCCAAGAGTGTGCTCATTGATTTGCTGCAATAATATACAGTATGACAATATTTTATTATTTTAGAAAGCTGTAGAGTTCTATGAAGAAAAAGGTGACCCCAAGTACAAAATGTATCAGAGAAAAATGCATAATTTTTTGCAAAAAGATGCTGTTAATGCGGTACTTAAGGGCTAATAAAATACAGGCACGCTCATTATACGTAAATAAAAGACACAATAATAAGTGCGCAAAGCGACAACCAATAGCAAGTTATAAGTGAAGAAAATATTAGAAAGCAGTGAAGCAGAAGCATAAAAACAAAAGAGTAAAATAGCGAATTAAGTGAGTAGACAAATGCAGAGTTTAGAAAAGAGAATTGAAGACAAGAGATCCAAAAGTAGATATGAAAAGGGTAAAAACGTGAGCCTTAGTGTCAAAAATAATTTCGATGATCCAAAAATGAAGATATTATCTTAATTGCCAGGCGTTCCAAACTTCGCAAGAAAAAGGCAAGCAATTATGAAACTTTGATAGCTATTTTCAATTTATTTTTTAGTAAATAATTAATATCAAGATTCTGATAGTTATCGTCAGACAATACTATAATAAGATAATGGTCAAATTAGGATTCACACTGTACACCAAAGGGTCGCTTGAGAAAGTATTTGCATACTTTTCACGCTTTGAGAAGATAAGTGAATGGGACCTCAATGTTCAATCTTCCAAAATCATAAAATAAACCCCGCAGATAATTGGATCTACTTACGAAGTAGTATCAGTGTACAAAGGTAATCCATCAACTCTCACTTACCATATGACAAATTATAAAGCAAATTAATTCATTCACTTATAGGCAAAAAATAGTACAATCACCGCCTAAGATTTCATTGAGTTCAAATAAAAAGATGGAGGTACTGAAATTATATACAATGCTGATATTTCATTAAGACACATTCTAGTTATACTTACACCGTTTGTCAAAGGTGATTTCCAAGTATTAGCTGACAATGCGAAGAAAGGAATGGAGGCTAAATGCAAAGAATTATTTGGATGATTTTGTTAATACTTTGTTCAATATACCCCATATTCATATTAGAAGTAATGGCAAGAAGAGAAATATATAAATTGTCTTTATTGTGTTGTAATAAATGATAAATAAAGTAACGCTTGATTAATAATATCTACATAATTGTAAGACATCAAATGAAGCCAATTTTGCTTAAAGTCGGTATGTGCTCTCTCAATAATGACCCACTATCTTTCTGCCGTAACCGTGATCAAATAATCGCCTCTATCTAAAAATGCAAGAAATTGAACTGCACAGTTAGAGTAGGCTCGTAACTGGAGGTACCCGGCTACTCCTGTCATGATCACTTTAACGAGTATGATACAATAATACACTCATGGGAAATGATCCGTGATATCTTAGTCAGCAAAGTAACTGATGGTATCGTTTGTGATCTTGGTACACCAGTATTGCATCACGGAAACATCTACAACTGCAGAGTTATTTTATACAATAGTAAAGTGGTAGGTATTCGAGCTAAGACTATACTTGCTGATGGCGATAACTACTACGAAACCAGATGGTTCGGTTTTTGGAAGGAGAAGAAAGCAGTATAAGATTTCAAGCTACCTAAAATAATTACTTAAGCAACTGGTCAAACTTCTGTACCCATCGGTGTATTCCTTATCGATTTCAATGATGTCTGTCTCGGTTATGAAATCTGTGAATAAGCCTGGATATCAGATAATCCCATGATTGATGCTGCTATGGACGGAGCTGAAGTTGTGATAAACCCTTCCGCATCGAATGTGGAAAGAGGTAAACTGGCACGAAAAATACAAATGATTAAATAACTGACTCAGCGACATGGAGGAGGATATATCTACACAAATGTGAAGGGATGCACAGGCGATAGGATATATTTTGACGGAGGGTGCATTTTTACTGAAAATGGTGTGGTAAAAGGATTGTCAAATCTAAACACGCTTGAGTAAGTAATGGTAACTCCCGTTGTCGTAAACATCACAAACGTTCGCACATTCAGACTATCAAATAAATCTTTCCTTAAATCATCCAATGGAGTATCAGCAATTCCGCGAGTAAAAGTCGACACTTACATATGTATTAATATGGAACCATACACTAATCGCACTTAAGAAACAAAATATATTAGTTAACTTGTGGAAGAGTATGAATTTCCACATGCAAGGTACGAGCCTTCATTATATTTATGGGATTTTCTCAGGAAAAGCAAAGGTGCATGTGGGTATTTGTTGCCTTTGTCTGGAGGATTGGATAGCTGCGCTGTGGCTATGATTGTGTACAATATGTGCTGTTTAGTATATCACGAAATTGTAGATGAGAACAACATGGAAGTATTGAAACATCTCAGAAATATTATGCAGAATCAAAATTATGAACCTAAATCTCCTGAATAAATATGTCACAACATATTGTATACTTGTTATCTTAAGACTTAGTACTCTACATAGCAAACAGAGACTATGGCTAAATCGATCGCTCAATAAATAAACAGCAATCACCAGAGCATAAATTTCCAATAAATCTTCAACTCTATCCGCACATTTGCAGATAACAAATATCATAAATAACTGAAATTTGCGCAAGAGGGTGGCCAAAACAGAGTAGATGTTGCTTTACGGAATATTCAATCGCGATCCCGAATGCTGCTGTCTTACTTGTTTGCTGAAACTTAAATGCAGATGAACAAAGGTAAGGATGGGTATCTGCTTGTGCTTGGTTGTGCGAATTTGGATCAACAACTTACTGGATTTTTAGCTAAGTATGATGCTTGCTCTGCTGATATTAATCCCATTGGATCATTCTCAAGAACAAGACTCAAATAATTCCTAAAGTGGAATAATTCAATTCATCACTTTTAGTTTGCTGAGCAAGTTATTAATGAAAAACCAAGAACTGAGCTCACTCCAAAATAACCACTATGTGATGAAACCACAATAGGACTTACTTACGATGAAATAGAACTGTTTGGAAAACTAAGAAGACTTCAGAAACTTGGTCCAGTTTCAATGTTTGAATCAATAATAGGATCATAATATAACGTAGATCCACAAAAAGTAGCTGACAAAATTAAACTATTTTTCACCCATTACAGTTCAAACCGACACAAAGTCTCTTCATCGACACCGATTTTCCATTACAACCCCTAAAGCTGTGAAGATTCAAGACTAGATATTCGTCCGATGTTCTATGAAACAGACTGGAACTACCACTTTGAGCAAATCGACAAGAAAGTGCAGCAGATCAAACAGTACGAAGAGGAGCAACTTAGCTAGGAGATCAAAATATTATATGTAAAGAGAAGTGCTAAATTAGCTAAGAGAAGCAGGCATTCATCTGATAAATCTAAATAGTGAGCATGATTAGTGTATAGATTATAACAATCTTAATTTCACTGTTCTTCACATTACCACCTATCGCATATTTTCTCCAGATTCCGCATACTAAGCCCAAGCCCTTAATTGGCTCCCTTCATATACCAATCAAAAGCCTACATTTAATCTGGTTAAATAACTCCTTAAACACCAAACTGATAAATAACTCCCATCTGATTAATCGCAAGTAAGCTCCCTAGCTCAACTGCTTTCCTACACCATTTAACATACTAAACATTATTTTTGATTGTGCCGATACTATTATGGTACATGCAAGATAAATCATAAGCTGCCATGGGATTATTTTACTCCGCTGCCTTTTTTACCAGAATAAATGCTTATTTGTATTTGCGTTATTGCCAAAGTTCTAGCCCTTTGGAATAAGAATTATTCTAATTACTCACTAACTATGATTACATTATACATGCAATAAAGTATACATATATATAGCTGTATATTATAACTGAAAAATCACATAAATTGCCATCTCACAATATTGTCGTATTTTTCTATAATTAAGTCAATCTAAAGAAGGTTCTTTCCTGAGCATTATTGCTGATTTTGGCTACGATAACAGCTGCCATTAAAAGTTTTAAAGACTCCATAAAATATTTTATTCATTATGAAAAAAAGAAAAGGAACTAAAATGATTAATAGATAATTAAAAATCGGTATAGGCACTCACACAATCAAAAAGAAAGCGAACTTGCTCAACTAAGAAATGGATATGGAAAAATTATAAAGAAGGAAATACTAACAACAACAATCGAGAGAAATACATCAAAATATAGTATGAAAAATAACAAAATAATAAAAGAATTGGAGGGAGTATTGAAAATTAAACAAATATCATTTCATTTTAAGGGTCATACGAGCCTTCGAAACACATGATTTAAAACATCTCGTTTCGTCTTGACTAAGCAAATTATAGGGATTGCCACACCATTCTACATACATTCTTGAGTCTGTTGGTCGGTTTAAACCAGTCTTATATCCGACCATGAGCTTGTATGCTTTTTCCTAGCTTAGACGTTATGATTGTTAAGACTTCATTGTTTAAGATGTTGGTATAGTTCCATTATCATTAAGTATTGAGTCAGAACGACAAGAAGAGTCTATCCCGATTTACTTACTATTTTCCATTTAACGGTTAAAAGATAGAGTATAACGAATTTTTCTTTATAATTAAATAGGACAAGTAGTTTAAATGAAATTGTTAAATTTGTTATATTTTTGCCTTCATATTAATATTCAATAATACGAATTCCATATACTATGCATTTATGAGTGCTCATGCATCGCAATTACGCAAGATGATTGCTTTTATATAATATTGTTCTCAGTCTTGATGGAATGGATATTCATTATCCGTTATCGGACCAATAATCTATATTTCATACCGATTGATATATAGGAAATATGTTACTCAATCAAGAGGTCAACAGCTTACCCGCTCCACCTACTAATCAGCCATCAACCCTCAAGACCGACCCGTCTGGCATCGAGGTCACCCCCAAGCTCACACCTATCGTTCCGACTTCTCTCAAACTATTGTTAGCTTTAATAATCACGCAAGCATTACTTGCGATTGGTGTGCTGGTTTGTAAAATTGTGTTCGGATTCATCGGATGGGACTAGAAAGTAGTAGTTACTGTGGATCAAACTAACTGCCCTAATTATCAATATTTACAGGCATATTAATCAAAACAGCTCACAATAATAAAAGTTGCTCTGGTAGCAATATGCGCATCACTCTTACTAACATTAATTATCCTGGGTATCGTAGCCAAAGTCATCCACAATGCTCGTACTCTTCCAACGTATATGTAAGCTGCTCGAGGCGCATAAGTCACTCTATCTTTGCCATGTCTGCATTTGGTCGTTGGTCCTAAAACTCGTGCCTTGCTCTATATTTTACAGTCATTATCATTACTTGATTTGATCATAGTATTGGGGTATTATCTGACTTATTTTGTGAAATTTCAGTTAGGCCAGTGCTCATGGATTGACACTACAACCAACACTGTGCTACCCATAAATACTAAAATTATCATAATCTGGGCAATATGTGCAGGGGCCTTCCTCTGTGCTTGGTTTGTATGGGCTATTATTGTTATTATCAATATCAAAAATAGAGACACATATCTTTAAGACAATGCAAAGGAAGAGTACAGCAAACTTCAGAATAATACTGTTGTCACTGAAATGAATAATACTAATGTAAATGAGCAAAAATATATTGATAACACTAAGCCTTCACATGATCCTTTACTTATCAACCAGTATCAATATGATGAGCCGATTAAAAAGACAAGAACTAATGATTCAGAAAAACCACAAATTCATCAATACAGCACCAATAATCTTAAAAATTCATCAGCACAGAAGTAAAACCCTTATGTTATTTCTTATGTTTCACCTGTTTAACCTGATAGCAAAAAATTTGAACGATATTAAAATCCTGTGTTTCAAAACAGAAATTAACTGTACAATTCGCCAATTTCAAGGATAAATCAAAGTAAATATTATGAAGGAGATCAACCGAAAAACAATATAGCTCAAAAACCGATATAAATGTAAATGAGCCCTGTGAAAGACACAGAGAAAGATAAAGAATTTAAACGATCAAGATTTAGTTCAAATAAGTATGAAAATTATACTCGACCTGAATAAACCGATGATTTGAAACATTTATACAGGCATCGAGTATAGCAAGATGAGCAATTCAAGCCTAGGCAAAGCAGGCAAATTCTTCCTTAAAGTAACTATGGAAGTCCAAAGTAAGGCATTCCATTTGAAGGAGCAAAACCAAAATTACACACAACGTATTTCAGAGACTAGGCTTCCATGTTACACAAAAAGAAATACGAAAATAGTGACAAAAAGAAAAGAAAAGGCATCCTCGATGATTATATTCATGGAAGGTATGCTGACTGATATAATAAGTATCATGCATGATTAATCAATACAATATTTTTTGCAAATACTTTTTACTATATGAAACATATTTTCCCTCACCACTGAGAGTATCTCAGTTACTGAGATCCTGAGTGTTATCTATGAGTATCTCTATCATTGAAGCGAGAGTCAAGGTATTATGAGCAATTTTTACCATGCTTTATGAACTTGAACAGGTCTGCCTCACTTTATTATACATTTGGATTCTTATTAAATTGAGGGCTTTCGTACTTTTTCTATTGTAAAAGTTTCTAAATTATATTAATATTTACCCAATCTATCTTTTCGAACCAAGGATTATTCTTTAAAGACTAAAATGTTGGTCCACCAAGTCTACTTTCAGGTTCAAATTTATTCAGTAATTGTTCAATAAGTTTCTTTGCTTTATTATCCTTGAGTGATCTTGGGAATTTAATCTATGAGTTTAGAATATCTTCATATATTTAGAGAGGATCTTAGCTTTTCTCTCCAAAAGGTACAAATCCACACAAAAATTCAAACATATTAATTCCTAAAGAGTATAAGCCAGCATAGAAACAATACCCTTTGCTTGTTATTATTTCAGGTGCCATATAATGCGGAGTTCCTATCATAGTATATGTTTTATTCTTGAGATTCCCATCTTTATGGACTTTGGCTGAGACCAAGTCTGTAGCAACAACATACCCGTCATGGTCTACATAGAACCCTTCAGGCTTAATATCTCTTAGATATACTCCTTGAGTGCTAAGATATTCAATGATTAGCATGATGCAGGCTATATAAAATTGCGCATCTTCTGTGCTAAGCAGTCCAATTTCTCTAATCACATCGTAAAGCTATTCACCTCGGATGAACTGAACTAGTGAGTACAAATATTTGCTATCCTGGAAAGTTTTATACCCTTCAACGATGAATGGATGATGTAATTTACGTAGCAGCTCCATTTCTTGTTGCATATACTTAAACAAAGTTTGATTTTCAATCTGCGACTTTGACATACAACGCAGTAAATACAGTTGTTTTTGAGGTTATTTGTCACAGCTTACCACAAACTGAGGCCCAAATTATGACTATTTTATTTATTTTAATATGACCAGATCAGAAAGACTGGCAATCTGTGGCTTCTCCCTTTTATCTAGTGCTTCTTTCAACTCCGTTTAAGCTATTCTTTCTCTTTCGCTAATGACAGTGTCTAACTAACCACCGATAATATCTTTAACTAAGTCTACCTTTATTTAAGCGAGTACTCCATTACTATACATAATGATATCTTCATCATAGCGACATCGACTTTTGATTTATAGTAAAAATTACTATCCATACACTTGAGAACTCTCGGCGATTGGATAAATTCCTTTAGATTTTCTTATTGATCCTTATATTATTACTATGATTTTCTGATTCAGTGGCAGCATTGAGTTTGGGTCTTGTGATTTTTTAATGACCACATTACCTGCTTTGTATGTTGTTATCTTCATTAAGTCAATGATCTTCTATTGCTATTACTTCTGCAATCGAGACAGATATGTTGATTTATCAAATGCCCACTTAATGAAATTTCTGAATGTCACAATAAATATCTGATCTCCCAAAACTTTAGCAATAGTTTATCTGCTAAGTATAAGACAAGTCATATCAGATTCAGCCTTCACTGACATTTGTCGTACAGTATTGTAGTAAAGCGATTGTTATCCAAAGCAATCTGATTTAGTAAGCTTGGCTTGTCTTTTTGACCCTTTCATAACTATTGCTTATCCATTTTTTATAATATAGAATGATGATCCTGGATCACCTTCATTTATTATAGTTTGACCTTTCACGAAGTTTTGAATTACAAGTGATCCTGCAATTGCATCTTTATGATCATTAGTTAAGTATCTAAAAAATCTAATACTTTCCATAAAAGCTTTATTCTCTTAGTATTCCTTAATAATTATTTCTTAAACAGCTTTTCTGAAAGTATTTCTGTCTATTGCCCATAAACAACACCCTTCACAAGCTTTCACAGAGAAAGCTCTTGGTGTCCGATAAAGTAGTGCAATTTCTCCAAATCCATCGCCCACTCTTAGCTGTTTCTTAATTTTGCCCTCAGTAATCACATGCATAAGCCCTTTTTCAATGATGAAGAACCACATCGATTTGCTGCCCTCTTTAAAGATATAAGAATCGGGAGGCACAAAACAGTAGAACATTTTCTTCGCTACGTTTTCTCTACATTAATATTAACATACAGCTCAGTGTTACTGAGATTGTAAAAAATGAAATGGTTTTTCAAGCAGCCTAGCAAGAAAGTCATTTATTGAAATCTTTTTTACTTCTTCTCAAAACTAAATTCCTCTTCAAACTATCCATACAATTTTTCACTGTTCTCGTCACCTTACTTGTCTATAGATGTAAAAGAGTACTTCGATTTAAAGCACTGATTACGATTATTATGTTTGGTTCATGGAAACCTTAGGAATACTTATAAAATACTGAGATTATACGAATTATATTTTAAGTAATAAAAATCATTCATCAAGTCAACATTAAATAATATGAAAGGATTTTTAAATATTCATTATGTAACTTAAGATGCTAAGTATTCATTTACTTTTACCCTTTGACAATGCTCTTATATTATTTAATATTATTAAATTGTTAATATTTGTAGTCATTAATTATATACCAATAACCACAGCAATGTTCGAGAAAGTCATTGTCATCGATGCCAGAGGTCATTTACTCGGCAGATTGGCTTCATATGTCGCCAAGCAACTGCTCAGCGGTACATTTTCACTCATTTAGGTCAAAGAATCGTTGTAGTCAGATGCGAGGGAATCAACATCTCCGGCTCTCTTTTCAGAAACAAAACTAAATTCGCTGAGTTCTTGAGAAAAAGACTCTTAACTAACCCCAGCCGAACTTTCGTGCACTACAGAGCCCCATCAAGAATTTTCTGGAGAGCTGTTAGAGGAATGCTTCCTCATAAAACTCCTAGAGGAGCCGCTGCTCTCGGCAAATTAAAAGTCTTTGAAGGAATGCCTGCTCCATATGATACTACCAAAAAACAGTACGTTCCCGATGCCATGAGATGCGTCAAGCTCGCCAGCTTCAGAAAATTCTGTCAACTTGGTGATTTGTCATCCCAAGTTGGTTGGGGAAAACAAGAATTGGTCGAGAAATTGGAAACCAAACGCAAAGAAAGAGCTCTCAACTGGCACAAGAAGAGAATCGAGAAAGCTGGTCGAGTTAGAAAATCAGTCAATGCTGCCGAAGTTAGCAAGCTCAGAGAACAATTGGCTCAATATGGATACTGATTGTCTCGCAACATATTTAAATACCTTCAATTAATTTAACAAACTAAGTCAAAATTATTTATAAATCATTTCAGTGAACCCAAATTTTGACCTGCCTATCTTTACCTCCTGTAGCAACCTTTTCTCCATCTGAACTCCAATCCAATGCATAGATTTAGTCAGCATGACCCGGTAAATCTTTCATGAGTTTTCTTGTTTTAATGTCCCATAATTTTAATGTGGAATCTTTACTTGCCGAAACTAAAAATCTTGAATCAGTTGACCATGCTATTTGATACACGGGTCCAACATGTCCTCTAAATGTATACATAAATTCCCCACTGTATCCATCCCATAATTTTATAGATTTGTCAAAAGAGCCTGAGACAATATATCGCCCGTCTGGGGAAAACTGAACATGTACAACAGGTTGCTGATGACCAGTCATTTGTTTAATAGGCTTTTTCTCAGGCAGTTCAAATAGTTGTATAGTGAAATCGTCTGATCCTGTCGCAAGTCTTTCTTTATGATTTTTTACAGCTTATTTATACATAAATAAGGCAACATCTTTCTTACTTCCGTGTTCACCAACAATTCTTTTATTTTCGGGATCAAAGCATCCTCTCTTAAGCACATGATCCGTAGAAAGTGCCATCGTGTTGACCCAGTGACTGTGGCTTCTCATTCCTCGAATAAAAGCGCCTTTATCATCATAAACACTAATTTTAGTGTCTTCAGATCCGCTAATAATTTAATTTTGACCTGTCCAAACCAATTTTGTAACACATTTTGTATGATTACCAAATGATCTTTCGCACACTCCTGTCAATGTATTCCACATTCTGATTGTTGAGTCCTTAGAACTGGATATTAATGTGGATGTGTTTTCATTCAAGTGGAGTGGCTGCCAAACTAGACTAGTTATGAATTTCGTATGTCCAATTAATTGCATTTTTTATCCTGTTTAAAGTGTGTAAATTGTGATATTTCCATTCTTTTCAGCGTATGCTATTTTCTATCCATCTGGAGACCATTGCACGATCATAACCCAATCATCGCACTTTATTTCTTGTAAAGGAGTTTGTGTGTTAATATCCCAAAGCCTCAATGACCCGTCACCGGACCCTGAAGCTAAATGTCTTGAATTTGGACTAAACTGAATGAACAAAACTGCCTAAGTGTGGCCAAACATGCTACTTGATGCTCGTGTAACAGGCTTCACTTTAAATGAGCTGACAGGGTGATAAATAATGTCTAGAGTGTCTTAGAAATCTTGAAAAGAAATTTGCTTAAAGAATGTGTTCAGCTTAGTTTTGATTTCTTTAGTTTTGTAGAAGAAGTTGTATTACTAACGACTCTCTTCAGGCAATAATTGGTCTAATATTGACTGAAATTGTTATGGTCCAGCATCCAAAGGAATCTATGATCGGCCTATAGCCTAATTAGTGCTGCTTACAAAATTAATCCATATTTTTTGTGGCATTTCCTTCTCTTAATTTTTATCAGTTTTAGTCAATTTGACTTTCTTGGTGCCTTGCATATTTTTGTCAACAATGAAGTAAATTATTATATTGCTTAATATACTTGTATCAATTCAGACTTAGTAATATATAAATACATTGATATGAAATTGTTAATCCTATCAATCCTTCTGGTTTTGGCTCTTTCCCTCAAGGATGACCCAAAATATTGGTCAACAAATGAAGAACAAGTTCAATCTTTGCAATCAGAGACTCTTAAAGCAAATCCTCTATGGTTCAAACAAATCGTTGATCATTTTAACTACCAGTCTGTATCAACATGGAATCAGAGATATTGGGCTTATTCTAATTACTTCAACCCTAAAGTCGGACCAGTCTTCATTTTTATATGCGGCTAGTATGTCTGTCAAGGAGTCCCTGATGCCAGACAATGGGTTGTCACTTTAGCTCAGAAAACTCAAGGGTTAATTCTCGCCTTAGAGCATAGATACTACGGGCAATCAATGCCCTTTGGAAATGATTCACTAAATTTGGATAAAATGGTTTATTTGACTTCAGAACAGGCATTGAGCGACATTGCATACTTTATTCAACAAATGAGGGATACGCATTCTTACAATATTGCAGACAACTCCCCATTCATTACTGTCGGTGGTTCATATCCAGGAGCTCTTTCAGCTTGGTTCAGATACAAATATCCTCACTTAACTATCGGATCTATTGCTTCCAGCGCTGTTGTCTTAGCCATTGAAGACTATAAGGATTTTGACGAACAAATGTTTAAATCCAGTGTCCTCAGCGGTGACTACTGTTATCAAGCCATCAACGCATCAAGTCTCAAAGTAGAATCTATTCTCAACTCAGCTTAAGGTCTTGCCTTTAAATCACAGTTCAAAGGTGGAGACAAACTCACAGACGATGAATTTTTGTTCTATTGGGTTGACTCCATTGTCGGACAAATTCAATATGGAAAGAGAACAACTTTGTGTAAAAACTTAAAAGGAAAAACAGCAGATCAACAGCATGCATTCTTCATCCAAAATGCTCAAGCTAATAATGACGTTTACGAATACGGCTCATATTACTTGAAAAACGTGACATTCGCGCTCCAAAATGGACAAGGTTCCAGATCATGGTATTACCAGAGCTGTACTGAATTCGGATATTGGCAAACATTCTCAGATAGACATCCCTTAAGATCAACTAGATTGAATTTAGATTTTTACAAGAAGTTCTGCAACGATGCTTTCGGTAACAATATGTGGCCAAAGGTCGAGAGAAAAAACATCGAATACGGAGGACTTAACTTGAAAGCGACAAACTTGTTGATGTCAAATGGAGTTGAAGGTAAATATTTTATTATTTAGATCCATGGAGATGGGCTAGCTTGCAACAATCGACAGGCAACATTATTTCCAGAGTTGCCAACTGTACAGACTGCGCACATTGCGTTGATTTGTATACTCCAAAAGCAGATGACGCTGCAGAGTTGAAGAAAATCAGAGATGAACAATACTTGACTATTATTAGTTGGATTGAAAATCACTGGAGATCGAAGAATGAAGTTAAGGCTGAGAACCCTCATCAATAACACAGAAATCATGATGCTCACAGTATGTTCATGAGAGGAAACAAGATCAGATTTAACTCACTTTTAATTAACGAACAATGATGACAATGATTAAGTAAATTAAAATTCATTTGTTTTTAAAAAGTGCATGCTGAATCTGCTAGTTTCCAGGTTCATTCCTTGTCTCATCAACATTTTGGATAATTTTCTGTTGTGTTGCGAAAAGTCTTTCCTGTAAATCGTCCATACATGTTCTTGTTGTCACCATCATCTTCATAATTAGAATAGGGTCATTTTAATCTCTAGACAAGTCGAACTATTTTCTTGCGCTTTTTCTTAATGCATCTCGCCAAGGCTAACCTTTCTCGTTGTTCCAATGAAATTTCTTGGTAAACTTAAGCACATCACGATATAGTCTGATCACTTAAATATTTGGCAATCTTTTTTGTTTCATTACGAGATGTTCGATTGGCTTAGAAAGTATTTGTTAAATTATTCTGCCATTACACATCGATTTTCTTAAGTACCAATATATAGTTTATAATTATGGATTTATTAATAATACGAGTAGAATTTTATAATGACAAACAGTTTAAAGCTCATCAATATTTCAATGATAAAAATACCATAGGGCATATATTTCTATCACTGAGTCAAGAGTTAACTTTATTAATCTTATTTTTTACTATTCTCTTATTTCTAACTTTTTTCTCACCTTAGATCTGAGTCTCTTTATTATTTACTGTATTATTTCTAGCTGAGTTACGGGTCTTTGGTCTTAAATTTCTTATTTTATTACTATTTCTCACACGTCTTCTGATTTTTCCTATTCTTTGTGCAGGCCTTGTTTCTCTAACTGTATCCCGAACTGGCCTACTTACAATTTATTAAATTGCATTGTTTTGATTGTTAATTTCGTTTTGTATAGGAAGAATTAATTACTCGTCTATAATAATTTACTGCGCATTTTGTAAAGCATTTGGTCTTCTCTCAGGTTCTGAAATAACAGGTAATGCAACGATATTGTTAGGACTACTGCTATCTGAGTCATCTAGGCTCACGATGAAACTGTTATTGCGCGTGGATCTATAACTAGGGGTTATAACAAGCCAAGAATTTAAATTAGAGCCTCCTAAAAGGAACACATCCGACCACATGTTCCTGGTTCCAGACCCTTCGAGAGGTATCATCAAATCAAATATCGAATGTCTCTCAAGCCTCTATGGAACTGTGATTTCGCCTTTGGATTTGCTGATATATTTCTTAATTTTTTGACGACAGAGGCAGCAAGTATTTTTCTGTTTAAGCCATTACTCAAGACATTTTTCATGATAGTGATGTTTGCACTCACTAGAACAGTAATCCTAGGCAGAGGTCGAGATTTCGAACAGGCAGGCAGCGCAGACATTTTAATTTCCTTCACTTTCAATTTATTTTTATTTCAAATTGTTAGGTCTCTCCTGACCTCTTCTGGATCTTGTTATCCTTCTGGAGTCATTTGGAGAGCAAGGCGGAACTTTCATTCTTATGTCACTTAATTCTATGATAATAATTATAAACTCTGCGTTATAATAGATTGAGTCAGCCGTACTTATAAGCTTATCTTAATTGACAGAAACAAACACAAACAAAGACAGACGACGATTAGCGTATAATTTATCAATAAAGCTGTTTCGACCAGGCTAAAGCAGCAGTGTGCAAAATATTTTGGAGAGCTTTATTTCCCTAATATACATATATTTATTAGTACAACAGTCTAGCTGTCTTATCATGGGTTCAGGTGCCACAGGACAAGATTCAACGGCCTTGGATATGGCTGAAATGACATATTTTAACAAAGAAGTCTAGAGGATGAAAGTAGTACTTTTTTTATCTTGTAGTACACGAAAGAAAAGAATGGACTCAAGAACAAAGCTAAATAAACTAACAATGCAATTAATCAAGCGATGCTTAAATTACGCAAGGACAAATTACTCGATACTGCTGACATGAAGGTATCTGTTTTGACATATAGACAGAATTGGAAATCGGTAGAGAAGAAGGGCGACGGCAGGTTAAAGAAAAGTGGAGGGAAGAAATAGACTGAGACCAAAATTAAATAGTAAATTCGTAAAGCAAATGCAAGAGTGAAAACTAAAAGTGAAAAAGTATAAGCTGTTTTCGATGATCATAATACTAATCAGGCTCCTCGCAGTGACAGCCAAAGAAAGCTATATATGGGTCAAATTGGACGAAGATATTTGATGGGTAACAAAATAAAAAGCGAGCACAAATTGCAATACTAATCTTTAAACCCAAATATGTAATCAATAAGGAACTCTTCTCAGAATGTATAGAATATTTCTCACTGATAGTCACTATATTATATGTTTGAAAAATCAAAGATAACTTTCGGACCTTCTTTATGATTCAATAGTTTAATCAGTTCATGAATGCCAGTTCTGGTTCATAATATTCGAGACAGCTTTCCACTTTTTCGAGGTCAGGAGTTTGGAAGAATTTCAGTTTAAGCAATTATTTAACATCTTTTCGTTCACTTTATTCCCATTTCAGACAACTTATGATAACTTATTAACAATTTCTTGACATGAACACTCCCTTGGGCAGAGTTAATTTATCAACATTACTGATTTATTTCATTAATTCAGAAATCCGATGAACTGAAGGATTGTCACCATAGGGCGAAGTTCCACATATCATCCAGTAAAATATTATGCCTAGAGACCAAATATCGCACAAATGAGTGTAAGGCTGATTGTTAATAATCTGCGGTGACATATACAGAATACTCCCTACTCTGCCACTTACTTGATCAAATTTAGTCGCTAATCCGAAGTCTATTATTTTAGCTGTCTTGCTACCTGGAATATAGAGAATATTTTGAAGTTTCAAATCACGATGGGATATTTTTAATGAATGCAGTTTATCAATTCCAGTAAGCAAATCATACCATATTGCTCGTGCTTATAGTTAACTAAACTTAGAAGGATTGTTCTTTAAATAATGGAACAGATCTTGGCTGCCTTCTTAGTATTCAGTTATTATGTAGTAACTGGACTGGGATTTGAAAAAATCGACAAATTTTATTATCTGTTTTATACTATTGCTGCGTTGCAAGGATAACACTTAATTTTTGTACTTTTATAACGACGAGTCACTTGATTATATCTTGAATTTGTTTATTTTTTTGAGTGCGTACCACTTCTATGTGCCATCATTAATATTCCTCGCCTTGTAAACTGTACCCCAAGTGCCTGTTCCTAATATGTCATGAGGACAGTAGTAAAAGTTACCAGCTTGTTTGTGCTTCTCTGCGTTCATTTTGAGCTAACTTCAAACTACTTCAATGCTAGATTGAATATTATGAATTAAATCGAAAAAATGAATATCATTTTATGGTAATTTTTGGTTTAGCTTTCAGCGAATTTTTAAAATCTGTGCTCTTACTGCGTTCTTTTAATAAATCTGTCCTTTTGAATTACCCTCGAATTTGTTTGAAAAAATGCGATAATTTTTCTTTATGATCGACACTAAACTTAACTTCCTAGAGAATAAAATCTTGAAATTTTTCGATGGGAGACTTTTTTGTTTTTATTTTGCTTTCGTATATATCATTTTCAATAGCTGATTTAGTCTTTTTCTTAGCATAATCAATAAAATTCATTTAATATTTTTCTCTATCGGAGAGGTCACTCCATTTCTTCTCAACTTCATTAACAGGTGCACTTTTATTTATAAACTTAATGATCAAACTTTTCTCTTATTTTATTTGTTATTTTCGTTTTCTTTATCTCTATGATTTAGCTTGATGATGCTTGCGTATTTTACTTAGCGATTGTCCCAACTGAAATGAAGCTGATAGTATGTTTGTTATTTCATCGTTTACTTCACTCTTTTTGGAATGATGGTCTGTTCTTGAAGTACGAAGGCCGGATGGCGCTCTGGTTGGACTCATGTCAATATCCATTTTTTTGAAGAGTGATAACAAAGGTGGTGGCTGAAGCTTAGGCTGTCGAATCGTCTTTATTTTGAAGAATTTATCTTTCATCTTCTGCTTGAAGTTCAAATATTTGTCAAAGTCTCTCTAAAATTCCTCCATGTACTAATTTAATTTTTATTCTTGCTTGTTTTCATGCAAAGTCTACGAACCAAAGCTGTTATTAATTAAATTGAAGCGGAGTGGCTTGCTTCCGATACTCCTCCCAGTCTTATTCATAATCAGGAGGTCGTCTTCAGTCAAATTTTCTCCAACATCGTTATCTGTCATGCTCAAGTCTATATAATGTTAAGACTTATCGCAGCAATAATAATAATAAAAATACAGAAATATTTTTCATGGAAAAAACTAATTATTGAATTTTCAAAATAATTTATTAAAATAGCAATCAAAAATGTCTTAGTTTAGTATTGTATGGATTCTTGTCAAAGCATTGGCATTTACTGGTACATAATTAATGGAGAGTTTGTTACGTCATATTAATTGAATTCAAACCATTTTCTATCATCATTTTCAATCTTCGATTTTCATGCTAATCTTTCTTAATCCTTTAAGAAAAGTCGTCTCATATACAAATTTACAAAGTTCGACTCTTAGATTGGATTAAATTTACATTTATGCTCCAATATGCATCTACATTACAGACATTCTCCTAAGTAGCATACATACTTTACTTGAATTGCACATTAAATCAAAATATTTTGTTGGGTTAACATAGCTCGTTAAGATTATATTATTGCATTGATATTTAGTTGCCTTGTCTTGGATCAATGTTCGAAACATGATATAGATCATGTGCATTAACGAAGAATCCAAAAGGTAAGCAATACTCAACTAAGAGATAAAATTGTAGACAATATAGTATATTAAGTCAATCAAAAGATTGGGGGTCTCATGTGTGTGGCGAATCGCTTCAGTTTTCTTCTCGAGGGGCTTGGACTCACCTCTCGATCTTTGGGGGGGCTCTTGCGCAGGGGAACAACACCACTAACTCCTAGGATTTAGGCTGCATTTTCATCCGTCAGTGAGGCTGACTTCTTGGAGAAGAACCATTGAAATGGATTTTGCATGAGAAATAATTATGTTATTATAATCAAACTGCTTTTACGCGTCATTTGTACCATAAGTCATAGACCGCTGTTATTTATATCAGATAGTGGTATCACACAGCTTTAAACATATACTTTATAAAACCATTGCTTATTTGTCATGTCAGCTAAGATTTTTTTGTAAAGTTATCATAAAAGTATTGGATAGATTGACAATATTGAAGTGGCTTAAATGATTATAAAAGCAAAACTAAACCTAAATAATGATGCCTTTGTTACTAATTAATTATATGACAAAAAAAACTTATTTTTGTTTGCATTTACTGCTAGGATATTACAATAATGATTAATTAAATAACTAAACTCTAACTTGACTTTCTTATTAATAACAGAATATATTGATTCGATCTTTTATTCGTAATTTAGTTCCACTTTTTCCTCTTATTAAAAGTTTAATTTTCTTTTGTTTGATTGAGTGCAAGTCATCTTCTATCGCTATGTTATAAATGAGCTCATAAACTCTATTTTTGGATGTACTTTTCAGCTAAACTAATGTAAAACAATAAAATTTGAAAATATGACCTATGTCTTTAAAAATCAATGTATTTATAAAAAGTGAATTAATTCGCCATAATCTCAATGTTTTTCATGCAAACTATTTATTTTTGATAGTTTACTTGAGTGATGAGAACTTTCCGAAAAAAATAAATATCTAAAAAATGCTATCAAATTCTGACGAAACTGTAAAAATCAAAATTATAAACATTAATATTATATTCGATTATAGGAGACTCAATTTGACGTTTTCGATGTTCAAATTGAGAGAGTTACACATTAAATTAATTGATGTTCACATAATTTTATATGTTTTTTAATTTTTTATGTATTTGTAATACAAATGATTCATATCTCAAAAATATTTATTAATAATTAAATTATATGATGGTCTTTAGCAAAATTGTCAACAGTATCAATATTTGCTATGTCCAAATTTATATAATGAAAATTTTATTATCGTGGTAATAAATAAAAATATCAATAAATTTCGCATAAAAGAAAAGTGAACAATCTTTCGAAATAAATTATTTATTAGTAACTACCAAGTGTATTTTTATTACAATTTTGAGACATTGTCACTAAATATTATCAATACCGATTTAAATATATGGCGTATTAATTAAATTAAAACCATTTAACCATCATTTTTCAATCGTTAACTTACACGCAGGTCTTGTTTGATCCTTTTATACACATGAATTCAACTTGCCAAAAGCAAATATAGATGCTCTGGCTAATTTTATTTGGTCTTGTATTCGAACGTGCGTCATAACTGCAGATATATCTTAGGATCATACTAAATACTGAATCAGTGATGAGTGATATCAACTTGAATAGTGGAGCTGATGCTGCTGATAAAGATTAGACTATTGCACCGATGTTTGTTTGTTTGGTTTCGAATTCTTGATCCATACATTAAATGATCATGCTCCTTCTAGACGGAATGATATGATAACCAAATTTAATAAAAACAAAGATATTAGAACAAAAAAGTATATAAAGTAAATCAAAAGATGGGCGGTCTCATATGGGTAGCTGCGAACCGCCTGAAATTTCTTCGAGTATGGCTAGGACTCGCCTCTCGATCTTTAACTGGACTACTGTGCAGAGGAGCACTTCTGACTTCGCAGGCAGTCTCATCGATTTTTTTTTTGTGGAGAAGAACCATTGGAGTAAGTTTGGCATTGCGAATAATTATCTTATTATAATCAAACTGATTTTCCACGCTTTTTGTATCCAAGTAAACACCGATGTTATTTTTGTCATATAGTGCTAACATGTCGCTTTAATAATGCTTTCTTTGAAACGATTGTTCTTTCACGATGATGTTTGCTGTATTTGTGAAATGATAAATTCCGATAAAAATGTAAATAAAAATTATAAAGTTATAAATTTAGGTCATATTCAATCAAAAGATATCGAATTTTGATTCCTAGAAGCCAACGAAATACAATAATTGAGAATTGTTTAATTTTGTTCATTCATTCATGAAATTGTTTTTAAGTATGTAATAATTAAGCATTTATAACCTCTAATGATTGACAACTCGAACTCCATCCTTCGATCAAAATCAGTAATTAAATTTTACGATCCCTATATCAAATTGCAGTTCAGAGCTTCAGTGTAAGACTTATTTCTGAGGACTTTCGATAATAACAGTATGTTCATAGGCGTAGATGCGATCGCCATCCTCGATGCCGTATTGAAGAGAGGGTAAAATTATTGTAACTCAGTGGCATAAGTAAAGCATAACAACGCATACAATAAATATACTTAAGTCTCCCATATTATTCAGCAGCAGCTATAACCCACAGTTTGACAATAATATCAAAAATCCCAGCATAAACTCTAACATAATTACAAAAGCTACTGCCTGTAACATAATAACCGTTCGTGTAACAGCATTTACTACCACACGGGCACTCATCAACCTCGATGGGGTTGGATTAGCAGTGTTTCATACAGGAAAATTATCACAGTGTTGATTAGTATCTGTGTTTGAAGACATTATCTTATTTTGGGTGTCAGATTAATAGACTTAATAGCAGGTTTATAAATGGGTACTATAAATTGAGGAAATGGATGTATATCCACGATATTCTGATGGATATTAGTACTATTAAAGAACATAAAATATAAAATAAACAAACACATAATTCCAAAGTAAATTACTATTAAAATATAGGTATGTATTGTTGGTATTAATGTGCCTAACATCATTCTAGCTCTAAAATTGCGTAAGCTAGGACTCACTGCCAAAATTGTAGACACTAATAAAGACAATATAATGAAGTGGAGCAAAGGATACGTGCCAGATACAATAAAACAAGGAGCATTTCTCTGCACTAATAAGTAGTACAAATAGCTACATGAACTACTTTCCGCACATGTACTTATCCAAATATATAGTTATAACTGTCGGTAGAGCCAATAAACAACCAAAAACCGTCTTCTTCATCCTCATCACATTTGCAATATGTTCAACTTCCTTCTTCTTCTGCTGTTTAGTCTGATATTCTGGACCCATTGGCCAAACATGAACAATTTTACATGGCTTTGCTTTAGTAAATACTAAGAGAGTGGCCAGTCAACAGCACCAAACTATTCTGGTAATAAATACAGTGTAAAGCTATGGCATATAATAATATCAATATGGATTACAGGTATAGAGCGAAATTTGGGTCATTCGACAAAATTGATATATAAGGACTTAGAATCTATAATTAACGAGTACTTATGTTGAATAGAATTAAGGATTAAGCCAGTGCGACTGTTACTGATATACGAAAATGTATTATGGGTAGAACTCTTAATACCAAACTCAATAAAAATAGTCACACATAAGCATATATGCTAAAATCATAAAGACTAAAGCCTAAAATTTTGGACTAACTGATTCATAAACCATAAAAATCTTCCAAAATGAAAAAATTACCACCATCACCCTCAAAATAACACAACGAATAATCAGACAGCTCTTCAGATTCTTCCTTAGGATTTTTGTTTAAGTAAAATTTCGCACTTATTAATCCAAGCTAATGTGTTAGTAAAATGAGTTATGATAGTGTGAACAAAGTATGGAATGTTTGCTGTCAACCAATAAAACATAGCTAAGGTCAATAAAAGTAGAAGGATAATGTTGAGATATTCGACTACCTTATTTACACTCCAAACAGCAACACAAATTACTTTGATATATTTCCATAAAACTCGAGCCGAGAGATAAATTTGGACTACCTCGGCAATGCGAACACTCAACTGAATTGTTTATACAAACTTCAATAAAAAGTAGTATTTCGAGGAGCAGATAGTCGAACTGACTCTAAAAAGCTAACCTACGCTTGTTTCTCAGGGCAGTTCGGTATTGTACATTTTTATGTCTGTCAAGATGGCCTGCATGTTCTTGCTTGTCTGAGCTGTTTTTAGAATAAAACCCAAGGGACTGAGAAATCACATGCAGAATACTATAAATAGATTTAAGGTATTCTTACTAATTTTGTACTGAAGAAAGGCATAAAGATAGAACAGCCTATATAACAATGTAACTAGAATATGTAGATATCTGAATACTATATTGCTAATGATATATCTCATCAATAATCCTTGATCCGTATGCATTAATCCTCCAAAATATACATAAGTGCTCCAATAATAGTCAATAATTTACATGAAAGTTACTCAAATACAGATATAAGTTCATCAAAAATGGATTGTTTCAATCGTAGTCCTTTGCAGGCACATCAGGAAGTTAATAGAAAAATATTGCACCGTATTGTCAATGATATAAAAGCTTCATCGTAATGTTAAGATAAAAGGAAAATTAGTGAAATTTACAGTAATAAATAATTGAAAGATAAATAGGTTTAATTTATAGCATAGAAAGAGGAAATAATTGTAGAAAAATAACCTATGCAAGAGAAATAACAATTATAGATAATTTAATAAAAACCATAACAAAAGTAAATGGTTGATTTTGGCGTTGATGTTAGCATTATTCCTAGTATTTCGAACAAATCTAACTATGATCTGTTTGGATTTAATACTGGCTTTGTTCAATAATACAAAAAAGTAATCTTAAAATCATATTTCTAAATAAATTCAGTTATCGCATAAATGAAGCCTTCAAACTAAAGAATTTTAATGTATCGTAGGATACCAGAATTACCATTACTAAATTAATCAAACTATCCGATTACTATATCTATGTAGCCGTTTTCGGGATTACTCTTTTTGATGAATATTGGATTACCATACCAAAATTAAAAAAAATTTATTGGATATCGTAGTTTAAGAATAGGTCCCTCTTTATGTAATTCCAGTAATTTGTCTGAAAATAATATTACATTATGTTATCATACTTGTTTATAAGTAAACTCTACAATGTATTATTGTATGGCTGAGTTTCAAATTAATTAACCTCAAGCAAAACAACATTTAACAATTAATTTTGTACTTGCTCATCCTGATTACAGCATATTAAACTAGACAGTGTTAAGCTATAATGAAAAATTAGTTCAGCAACACTTTAATCCAAGTCAATAATAATTGAGAGAACTACAACAAAATTTAATCCAAATAGACTACGACCATTTCGATTATTGTTTACTCCAATACATTTCTTCATTCCCAACAGGCATATCATCATGCACTGATAAACTGATTCAACAATTATCCCAACTGAGTGAACAAATTAATAAGATACCTATGCCTATAATGTCATCAACAACAGCTTCTATATTGACATAAGTTAATAAATATGTGCATTATTATTGTAAATTGTACAGTATAAAGGAGTATACAATTGCTGATTTGTTCACAGGAAAACTAAGCTACAATTTCGTCCAATTCTAAGCCAATATATAAGGCAGAGACCAAATTATCCAAAATATATACACTAACAATACAGTTACAAATAGATATCCTATTAGATTATTACATAGTAGCTCATAAAATTTCAATTAGGTGACAATATATAGGAAATTCATGCCTACTAAATAAGTCACAATTTCATAAAATATATAAAATATATAAAATGGAATATATAGGTTAGTTACTAATAAATCGGCTGTTTGTTATTAGTCACATACTCACATTTATCACAATAATACAAATAATGTAAGTAATACAGGTAATAATAGATCAGCTGATCATTGTTGCAATTGGCTGCCGTAGATTGTGGATAAATTGTTGAAAGATAGACAAGATAAAAGTAACAAAGGTAGCAGTAGATTGGTATTCAGACATATTGTAAGATAACTAAAACATCTAGCATATTAATAAATAACAAATTTCATAAATCTGCTAAACACCTTAAAACAGAGCATAAACACAAACCCACTAAGATACGATCTTTACTGCTACTTAGTCTTAACCCGCATGAAACACAATCCTCCACCTGTTATTGATCAAAACACAACAAAAAATGAACTTTTATAATCATCAGCATCATTATCATCGACTAATAGCGATCTATAAAGCAAACTGACAGATGTATAGATTTAGAAACTTGGGTGGATGATTGATTAAGGTCATGTTGTTGCTGATAATTCTTGGTTCATTATCTGCCATCAATGACATATCAAGCAATATTATGAAGTAATACTAATACAAATACTACTGATAATATTTATATTTTCAATTAACACAAATGATAGATTTTAAAATTAAACTTTTATATGACAGACATACATTGTTTTAGTATTGAAAATTTATCATGAAGTCACTGTGACTGTAGTTTTTCCTCGACATCATTCTTAATTAGCAACATAAGTGAGCCTAGGAATGCTGTAAGCTAACCAAAGCTAGGTCTATCCTCAGGATCCACATTAATACACATATTAATGAGAAATATTAGATGATCCATGATTTAAAATATTGGTTCTGATAAGAAAGTCTCAGGCTGTGGTGGGTTTGTCGAACCAAAGAAAATATAACTGAGAGTTCGACCAAATCCATACACGTCAAATAATGGGTGTTAATCGAACTGCTATTTCAGATACTTTTGATGTAAATATTAGTATCCAGCCGGAATAGTGAAGTACTGTACATTATACACAGGAGTTGTCAACACTAAATAATATAATTTTTACATCTTTTATCGTGACAAGTAAAACGGCTTCTTTCATAATGAGATATTGATGAGCCAAAATCTATAATTTTAGGGATTAAATTTTTGTCGACAACAATATTTTGAGGTTTAAAATCTCGATGAGCAATTTCTCTCGAATACATGAAGCACAGCCCTTTAGCTATTTGATAAGCTAACTAAAGTCGAGTTTTAATATCATAAGAGCTATAATTCTATAATAAACTGTGCACATTTTGTTTATAATTTGCCATGTAAATTGTGTCATTCTCGTTCCAAGTTTATTTCGTAACAAGAAAGTATTTAGCAATATAAGGTGAGCATTTATCACGAAGATAGTTTAAAGCTTTTATTTAATTTTTAAATGAATTTATTGAAGATTATGTCTTTTTGTGGCACACTTTGTAAGTCAACTCACCTTTCATTTATTTGCGGATTTAAATCTCTTGTTACTCCCCTAAGTTGAGTGTACCCTGATTAATAGTCCATGCTATTACATAGTTGAAGTAATTTCTATATATTTGAGAATGAGCTCCTTATGTTGAGAGCAATTCCTATCGAGTTTCTTCAAGCGGTTTAATTAATCTTAAGCCGAATACTATTTTCTATTATTATTTTTTACCGTGCTCGAAATTAGTTCTACCTTAATTGTGTTTTGCTACAGATCGAAGCTCGCTTTAAAATTAACTTTTATCTATTTTATATTAATTAACATTTTCGAAGCCATATGTTGATTTCTGGAAAGCAATGATGTTTTTCATGTAAAGTTGACTTACTTGTTAATACTGTTGCCTGTATTACTATCTGTTTTATTCTTTGAATCTTATTAAATCTCTAAAACAGGCTTAAATTTGACGTCGAGTGTTACGAGTTCCTTTTAATAAAGCTCGAAATCTATTTATTTTACCATAAATCGTTTTATCCTTTTGAGTGGTGTCTCTGGTGTCAAAAACAGCAGGCTCAATGAAGATGAGAAGTTCATCGTATTTTCGCAACTGCACGAAAAAATTATTAATTAAATTAAAGATATTCTATTTTCTTGATGCTAGTGAGTAAAGTACTGGCCAGCTTTAATATGACACTAATTTTAGTGCTCCGCTTTATGTCTCGACTACAAACATAAAATTCGGCATAGTTGTAGTGTTTACTATTCTAACAAGAATGGCAAGCTCAATTTTCATGCGGCTAGTGTGAGCTCTAAGAAAATCACTTTTCTCTGAGTTGTAGAACATGATTTCAAGACGGAAATACTAGTTACTGAAAATGAACTTCCAAGCAGTAGACAATCGGTATGTCTGCTTAGAGGCATCCAAAAAGAATATTATAATTTCCCCAGTGTCTATCATGTTTCGACAGTTAAAGTCCCGATGCCGAAAAGCCGACTTGAGCATTTCCTTAACCGCATTAGGCGAACAAACTGGATCCTAGATAATATCGATGAGGATTGACATTCAGTAACACTTCTCTATAAGTTTTTATCATTATAGATTTTATAAATCAATGCAAAAGTTTGCTGAATACTTAGTTTTACTATATATAGAAAATTTAAAATATTTGGTAGCACAAAATTCAAAACAAATAATCATTAATATTCCATAATTGGGTCGATTTAATATTTGCCTGAAATTAGTGCATCAGATTATTATATTTTATCTACCAAATAACTCGTTTTTTCAATATTTTTAATTTCATCATCTTTCGTATATTTATTCAACTCAAGATTCTGCTTGTTTTAATTATTTTCACAAATAGTTTTTTAATAAGCACAGTTTTTAGGTTAGTCTCCCAGCACAGTGATTAACCCTTTCTTCACCTCCTTCATCTTATACTCAAAGTAAGCTGTAACGACAGCAACTACAACAATCAGCATGAAACTAATGCATACAAATGTGATTGCCAGAGACAACAGAGAACTTCGGATGCTTGTAATAATTTAAACAGTTTCAGATTTGATTGAGCCAGCCAAAAATTTGAACACTTGTTTAAATGGCTAAGAGTATATACCTGTTGACGGCATTACCTATTTGATATTGGCCACCAAATCGTAAACCATTCGACGAAAATAAAGGTCTAAGCTCATTTTGAAAGGGTCTTCGATTGCGGAACCAATAATATAATTGCCGCACCACATACCGTCAAGCACATTTATGTCAACCAAATATAAGCAGGAGGCATTAAAAAATACCATTTTGATATGCTAAGACAACTCATTGGAGAACTCGTAATTATTCTTATCATTTTCAATGAGATCCAGATTTGAAGAGAGATCATCAATGAGGTCATAATCAATAACCCCCAGATGATCTATTTTGTTAGTGATCCAGCACAGCCCTGAGTAAGTTTGAAGAATGGCTTAACCTTGTTTTGATAACTTACCCGCTCGTTATGTCTCACTAAAAATCGATTTATTGTGGATTGCTGATAGAATTATCAGTAATGAGACTAATATTCCACCCAAGAAGAACTATGACAGTATTAAAGAGAAACCTAAATTGGTTCTTTTTGGACGATTTCTTTTCTTCTATGCATTTTTTCGTTCTATAAGAGAATCCAGCTCAATATCATAACTTTTATAAAGACTGCCCAGAATATTTTTAAACTTGTCAGCCTAATTCGTGAAATGTCTGATTTCTGCCTCATTTGAAATAAGCAGTCTGTACAGAAAATCATTGAAGTTCTTCTTAAATTTATAACTCACGATTAGAAGTATGATAAAGTATGCTCCACAGCTAGAAACAGTAATAATAAAACATATTAAACTGATGTCTTTAAGTGATGAAGATAAATCTCTAATTTATTGTGTTCTTTTTACTTGCTCATTTGCAAGTTGAGGTCCTATGTACACCAAAGTGAATGAATGGATATCTTAGATCGTGGCGTCCTCGCCTGTCTGTAAGAATTAATACACATGAGTAAGGCTTACTTAAATGAGTTCGCTGAGAGTGCCAGAATAAGTTTCTTATTTGTATATAGCCTATCCAATAGTTTAGCTTAAAAAGGTTGTCGAGTCTATTTTCTGCAGCTCATTGTAGGAGTTCAAAATAGAATCACGATAGTCCAGCTTCGTGCCATTGAACTGTTCTGTGGCAATATCCCTCATAACGGCCATAATTCTGTTAAAATTCAAGCTAAATTGTTGTATTTCTAGTAACTGATTTTGCTTCTCCTGGATTTTACTTAATTTTTCATCCACACTGATAGCTAAGTAAATGTTGCATCCAAGAATAATACCAGCGACCAGAACAATAACAGCGATAAATAAATTAATGTTGATGTTAGAATATAACCGTTTATTTCCAGTCATAGATTGCTCAATTCCCTCAAACTCCTACTCATATTTAGTCTTATCTTATAAATCAATATTATAGAGATCTCCATCATGCAGCCTGTAAGTTTTAATGCCACTGCCAAATTGCTATTTGAAGAAAACAAACCCGGTGATCATGGTTGGCAATTTTTAATTAAGTGTTCTTATTGAAATTGTATCCATTACATTATCTTTATGATTTTAAACAGGTGAATATCTTGAGCCTTCTAAAATCGTGTTGTCCTCTGCACTGTGCCGATATGAGAAAGTAAACTTAGTTTTGCAGTAAACAGCACTTAGTCTCGCATTACTGAGTCTTTTGTTATTACGATTTACATTTATTTTTTTCACAAAGTTTAAAGCAATTAGTTTCATTTTAGGGTACTGACAATCTCTTTACAAAACTATTCCTGATACTAAACATCGATCGCCGAACTCAATTCGACCTAATTTATATGGTCCGATGTCTTCAAGAATTGGTTTTATTTTTTATTTAAAGACATCGTGAATGTTTGTCTCTACGTTGCCGTGCCGGAATGGTATAGTGATAAACTCAATACTACTTACTAAAATCTTTTATTTTTCATCGATCAGCAGCTAAGCTACTTGTTTATCATGATTCTTTTTCAGCACAGTGATCTCGAAGTAGTTCTTGTTGTTTACTTGGCTAGGTTTTAGCGTAATATCACGACAGACAGTTGTAAATCCTGTACTTGTTTTTATTTTGAAAAATATGGGAATGCTGCCATCTTTTTCATTCTTTACCTGCAGCTGATACAGTTATTTTGGACTAAGTGTTGGCATTATGAAATTGTGCAGATTCTTGTCCTTTATTTCGTAGCGATGACATCGTAAAAATTTCAAACACTGAGCATTCATTCTTTATACTGTTTTCGTGTGCCCTTAAACGATCAGACAAGGTAATGAATTTTCTTATATTGTTTCTGGGTCCATGTATATTTTTAATCGCTTTAGTTTGTTAAGTGTTTCAACAGGAATACTGCCTTGCCCTAGAAAACACTAATAAAACTTCAAGTATAGTGAGATACAGAGATAGTTAACTTCTTTCTTACTAATCATATCATCAAATAAAGACTTTAGGTGGTCTGTCTCATGTGAGATTGTGATCAAAGTGTCAAGAATTTCATTTAGCTCTGAGATTGGTTTACTTAGAATTTAACCCAACTTGCCGAACTCTTCCACTGAGTTTCCGATTTGTTTATAGAATTTCCATTTATAACTTAATGATTAACTGTTAAGTGAACTTGTACTGCTAGTTCCCTATGAAACTGCAGTCGTAGTCAAGCTATCAGATTTGGAATTATCAGGACCTAATATATAATTTACGATAAACTGATGTCTGATTGAAAATTAACGTAGTTTATGCGATAAATTGATTGTTTTGTTTAACTAGATTTTCCATATTTAGTACAGTAATTCCGATTAGGGAGTCCTATGACGGAATATTTTGAAGAATTTAGTGATTTTTTATTAGAAATCGTCAATTGTTAACTTTCCCAATGTTGGATCATGGCTGATGTCGTTGAAAATGCATTATGGATGATTACAGATGTAATAATGCACACTGATTCTCTTAATGAGATCATCAATAGAGTTCTTAGTCTGATACTTGAACCAAACGTAGAAGCTATAGATGCCAATACAGTTCTTCTCTTAACAGGCAGGTATTTCCTAGCTCTGTTATTTAACATTAAAAAATTCCAGTACCGAGATGCCAATATTGACTCCACAGCTGACAACAAGCACAACAAAAGCTATTTTCTTATTATCAAACAGCAATCCTAGTATAAGACTGACATGTAGGATGCATATGAGAGTATGTTTGCAGTTTTTGATCACTGCTGTTTTTTTAATGAAGTATGGGGATGGCATTGACAGAGTGCGTAGCTATAGTATCAGGAACAGTAACAGCAGGATTAATGGAGTTGGAGGAGGGGTTAGAGATTGGGAGAATGTGTTACGCAGCAGGATTGGCTTTAGGAGGTTTAAGAGTAAGTGTGTAAATTGTTTATCTGAGGTATATGACCATAATAAATTAGAGTGTCTTAATGGACTTATTTAGAAGTATGTGTAAACTAACACAAACAGAATAACTAGTACAGATTGTACAACGTATACTGCTTTCCATGATACTAGTGATAGTGAAAACTAAGTACAAAAATCCTCTATTTTTTCCATTAATCCCCACATGATAGGCACACAGATTACACTAAGTAAAGGCATGCCATAGCTGAGCCAGGAGACCACCCAGCTTGGTGGATTACTCATAAAATTGGCAGCAATTAGTAAAAGCATGCTACTCATAAATATTATTAGCGCAGTTAGCTCGATCGATTAGTCTGTGCCAATTGTGCGATGTAAACTAGAGACCACGAATATTTTGAAAACTATACTCAAATTATTACGTACATAGGTTTGATTGTTATGGGTCTAGCGGGTTGTTCATGAATAGTATCGAACTGAAGCACAAGAATTGCAGAAAATTGAACAATACTTGCAAAATTACAGAGTTTAGAAGCTGACGTTTTATTATGCGGGCAATTAACAGCATAACTCTGACCTTGAACTTGTGCACTAAGTTCGGGTTCTACAAGTTCTTTATCATTCTATGCTTAATTATAACAATCTTATCAATATTATAAAACAGTAATAATATATATAGACTGCAAAAATTATAAAAAGTCAAGGCCTTTTACTAGTATTTATTGATTTCCTGGGAATCGGCTGAGTCTGCTGAAAGAGCGTACTTGATGGATTTTGCCCAACTGTAGTCTTTTTTAAATTGCAACTTGATTTCTGCGACTCCAGTGTTGTCGTCTTGATTGTTGGTTTCTTCTTAGCTGCATTCGTATCTCTTTCTGCTAATGGAGATTTACTTTTTATTGTATGTCTGCTCCGATCTGTATATAGCTAACTTTTATTTGTGATTGATGAAAGGGATTTTTATGCTGCTTTTGATTCAGGTAGTTTCTTTTTTAAGTAAACTTTCGAATCATTTAAATTGATTGTCTTCTTTTTCTTCATGTTATTCTTTATAGTCTCAAGCCATTATTTTTCATTTTACATTTAAACTTTTTTCTCAGCCTAGACTCTTTCTATAACTTTATTGTAAATATTCGTTGATCCTTCACTTTCACCATTTTCTTACTATTTATATGTATATCCAACAAAGTTGAAGTCTTTTTTGTAGTTGGGGTCATTAGGGTTATAAATCCATGGCTATTTATCATCGTACTTATCAAAATATTTAGTATCGATTTCACTTTGAATTTCAGGGATGAAAGGCGGAGTCATTTTTTTGAGATCAACCCAGTTCACATTTCGAAACCATCTATGTTTTTGTATTTAAGCCACACCATTATTTCCCAGTCTATGTTCGCTGTCAGTAACAAGTCTACTTATAAGATCAATAACATCTTCACTTAGGTTAACTTATGGTGGAAAGAATAAGTAGTCTTCATGATTTTGTATTTTATGATATATTTATTCGTTTGTTTCGGCAGAAAACGGAGCAAAGCCGATTAGCATTTCGTATATCATAATGCCTATAGACCACCAATCGACAGTTTCGTTATAACCTTTTCTGCTCAACATTTAAGGGGCAATATAGTCAGGAGTTCCCACTGCACTGTATGCCAATTTTCTATCTTTTTTCTTATGTCCAATCATAGTATTGTACTGGTTATTCAGACCCAATTTTTTCAAATCTAATTTTCGACATTTATTCAAATCCTCATAATAGTAGTCTTCATTTGATATATCTGCTTGTTTACATAACCCAAAATCACTAAGTTTGATATGTCCTGTCTCATCGATCAAAATATTATCTGGTTTTAGATCTCGATGGATGTAACCCATTTTATGAATACTTTCTATCGCTGCAATCTAAATTAGATATTAGGTACTGTTTAGGCTGCGTAGAATCTTGCCCAGTTCTCAGAGATGACATTACGCTAGATTAGCAAAGTCATTAAATCTCCACCAACAAGAAAATCCATTACTAAGTATAGATATACTTGATCCTGGAAAGAATATAAGAGCTTGACAATCCATTCACATCCATCGACAAGAATATTTCGTTAATCTCTGAGATGATTCTGCTGATTTTTCTTAATCATTTATTTTTTCTTAAGACATTTTATCGCTACAATACGACCATTTTTTAGCTATCGACAAAGACGAACTTAACCGAAAGCTCCTCTTCCAATAACCGCAATAGACTCAAAACACATTCTACTCATTTTTTGTCTCTTACGACGAAATTACTGCATTTCCTCATGAATTATTTATTTCTTAATTGTACTTTCTTGCTAAGATGAGAGGTGCATTTGTTTAAGTCTTTCCTGGAACATCTTCCAGTTCTCAGCTTTCTGCTAAGCTTTTATTTGGTTCATGCTGTACTTCTTTTCGATGTAACGTTTGGCTGCTTCTGCCTTTTATCGCACTGATTTTGGAATTTCATCCGACTCCTTCATAATATTTCAGTTAGTATATTAACAAAATTAATAAGATTTACTATCATTTATTTACAATCCACAAAATTCATAGGTATTAAATTAGATAGTAACTTCTAAAATAAGATAAAATGGACAAATAATGCAATTTAGCCTTAATCAATTCTCGTGACTGAATTTTAAGCCCTTACTCAAAATTAATAAAAGAACAATAATATTATAGTGCATTCTTGTGAATATTTTAATGATTAACTTCAGTTAAGGTCTTGATGAATTATTATAGTTGAGGAAACCATCAGAATTTTTAACGAAATTATCAT
>APMI01019503.1_pt1 | contig 33030 bp, 34 predicted proteins | sample 667938 | NCBI WGS metagenome assembly APMI01 (sample SAMN01084076, study PRJNA167559) | wastewater metagenome | biome: Wastewater | place: Denmark: Ejby Moelle, Odense | collected 2011-11-28
GTATTGTGGTACTGGCGTTAGTGATACAGTGCTCCAGTTTCAACCAGGAAGGGACCATTCTGTTTGTACCTGACATCAGTGAGGACTACTCCATCACATACTCGTAGATCTACTTCGACCTGGCCAAACTGCGATAGATTCGACAGGACCCCTTTGAGCGCATTCGTCGACAGACTTCCTTGGTGGATGCGTATCGCGAACCCACCTACGTGCGATCGTCTGAGCCTTTCCTGTTTCGTCATAAAGTTACGACCTGGGTGACTCTGGCAGCAGTCATCATCATCATACTTTTGTTATTGGTAGCGCGCAGGAGGTACGCCTAATCAACTAAATTTGAAGTGGAGGACAGCGAGGTGGCGCTGGCGACAGGCACCGAAATCGAGATGACCAACGAGCCAGTGCGCGAAGAAGACGATATTTGATTATATTAGACTCATTACATCACCCTATGTAAGTAAGCACAACATTTGTTATCCATTACCAATTATTTAATTATCATAGCAGTTAAACAATAACAGGGCATGTTCAACCAGATGCTTATAGTATATATTTACGATGCGAGTAAGAATATTAATAAATATTGAATTCAGAAATAATTTATAATTTACTTTATGTTGAGATATACAGGATGACAAAACATACATCATGACCCATCAATGTGACAGATGGATTTGTTAAAGTTATATGATATTCAATTTCTCATATTTGAACTTGCTGCATGGAGATAAATCATAATAGTTAATATAATTTACTCATCTAATTAGTTTTTGAATATTATAAATTAAAAGCTAACGTATATGAGAGGTAGTCCAATCAGACATATTCAATAAACTGGAGAAGAGTATTGGCGTGCGCGTGCTCGTTCGCTGGAGGGCGAGGTACACGCCCTGAACGAGGAGATCATGTTCCTCACGCGCAAGATCGACCGCATGGACGAGCTCGAGGAGAAGATCGAGGTGCTGCTGGCCCAGAACTCGCACCTCGTCGACGAGAACGAGAGCCTCATCAAGCTCGTGCAGCAGAAGAAGGCCGAGGTGGAGAACTGGAAGGCGCGGTTCGAGGGCGAGTACACGAACTCGAACATGGCGGAGGCGGAGAAGAAGAAGATCTTCGACCACCTGAACCTGAAGGACCAGGAGCACCAGGGGCAGATCGACAAGCTGCTGGCTGAGATCAGCCGGCTGCACGACGAGCAGCAGAGCCTGGAGAGCCTCAAGCAGATCGAGATCAGCCAGCTGAAGAACCGCTACGAGAGCGAGACCATGAACCAGATCCAGAACCTCAAGCGCTCCCAGTACGGCAACCACGAGCTGCAGGAGCTGAACATCAAGAAACTGAAGGGCGAGATCGAGGCCCGCGACCACGACATCGAGAACCTGCGGCGCGAGGCCAAGCTCGACAGCGAGAGGCTGAGCGGCGAGATCAGCTACTTGCGAAACGAGATCAAGAAGATCGAGGGGCAGAAGGCGCACGAGCTGGACCTGACGCGCACCGAGAACGAGAACACGAAGAACAACCTCATCCGCGCCAACAAGAAGAGCGAGGAGGAGCTGCGGAACCTGCACGACGCCAAGGTGAAGCGGCTGGTCTACGAGCTGGAGGAGAAGCGCACCGAGATCGAGGAGCTGCACGGGAAGGCCAAGAAGGGCGGCAAGGAGAACGAGGCCGAGCTGCACAACCTGCTCGGCGAGAAGAGCAAGCTGCGCCTGGAGATGCGCGAGAACGACAACCGCAACCGCGTGCGCGTCGAGGAGCTGACTGCCTTCTACGAGCGGCAGCTGGAGGAGCTGCGCAAGAACAACGCCGACCGCGAGAAGAGCCTCATCGCTTTTTACGACGCCGACATCGACAGCCTGAAGGAGATCATCAAGGCGAAGCAGGCGTAGATCGAGAGATTGGTGACTCTGAACAAGGAGCTGAAGAGCAACGAGGAAACCCGGCTGGCCGACATCCGCGCCAACAACGAGGAGCTGAAGCAGAAGATCGAGGAGATCGTGAAGCACTACGAGCGCGAGGTGGAGCTCATGAAGATCAAGGTGAGCCAGCTGTACGAGGCCGACCTGGAGGCCCTGCGCTCGCACATGCGCAACAGTTTCGCAGCCCACAACCGCGAGACAGAAGGACTGCGAGCCATGCTGGACGACCTGAGAGACCAGCTGGCCAAGGCAGTGCAGGACAAGATCGACCTGCGCGTGGACTACGAGAACCGCATCAACGAGTTCAAGGTGATCCACGAGCGCGACGTGCAGCTCATGCGCGACCAGGTGGCGCTGCACGAGAAGAACTACGAGAACCAGACGTCGAAGGCCTCGCTGACGCACATCTCGCACAACCAGCAGGTGCAGAAGCAGACGCTGAACCACAAGGAGCTGATCAACGAGAAGCGGAACCTGGAGAAGCAGATCGAGAACAAGAACAAGGAGATCGACGCGCTGAACCTCAAGGTGCAGAAGATGGAGGGCTTCCACAAGCGCGAGGTGGCCAAGCTCGAGGAGGAGGTCGACGAGCTCAAGCGGCAGCACCAGGAGTGGCTCGGCCGGCAGACCAGGGAGAACGAGGAGTGGAACAAGGAGCGCGGCGAGCTGCGGGAGAAGGCGCACGAGGCCGACATGAAGTTCAAGAAGCAGGTGGACGCCACCGACGCTCTCGAGAGCAGGCTCAAGAAGGAGATCGACAAGCGCAACCTGGACATCGCAGATCTCAAGGGCAAGATCCAGGAACTCAACAACAAGATCTCAGCCCTGGGAGGCGACATCAAGGTGGCCGCCGAGGGAGCAGAGAAGACGCGGCTGGAGCACGAGTCGCTGCTCAACACCGAGAAGGACAAGTACGTGGAGACCAAGGACGCGGACCGCAGTCTGCGCAACACGGAGGCCTCGCGCGTGCACAAGGGGCTGCAGAAGCAGATCGACGACCTGAAGCACGAGAACGAGTTGCTGCGCGAGGAGGAGCGGCAGTGGAAGATTCGCGAGGCGGACCTCAAGACCGAGATCGGCAACCTGCTCGACTCGGTCAACAAGCGCTCGCAGCTGGAGGAGCACGTCATCAACATCGGGCTCTCGAACAACTACTTCAAGAACATCGCCGAGATCTTCAAAAAGGAAATCGTCTAATGATTTATTCAATATTCTTTTCTCACTAACAAAAGTATACACACTAATAAAATTCTATCATGTTGATTGATTTCGGTTGTTAATTTGTATTTTCGTCAAGCAGTCTACTAGATAATTGTCAATATCGCAAACAATGAATCCGAAAATAGGTCCGCATGCCATCTATACTCTCACAAGCTGTTCAAGCTTCAAGCATCGGTAGCAGCTAATGAAAACTTGGGATTGATTCAAGTGGTTTTCTTTTGAGTTTGATTCTGAACTCTTAACTTTGGCCAGTACGATTAAGTATTGCATTTGTTTGCTTGAATGGGATTCTAGCACAGTTTCAACTTGTATTTGCGATGGCCAAAACGTTCTCTCTGTGGGTATATTAAAAAATCGACAAGTCATCTCAGCTGCTAATCTTCTTTCGTTCATAATCCTCTGTCTTAAGAATTTTAAGTTTAGACCTAAGTAAGAGTCGTTTTAGTTAATGCTTGGCCGAGTAGGGGATATTAATATACTATCTTTTGACTATCGCTGACTAAATTAGATAAAAATTTAGTTTTAACTAGTATCTACTGGCAGCTACTTTAAGGTTGCCGAATATTCTATTTTGGATATTTCTTACTCAGCTTAAATTATCTATATATTTGACTCTGGTTCGTCTGTGATTTAAATAGCATTTTATACTTAAATGCTTGAAAAAAGTTAGGTGCTTTCTGCGTCCATACCAAATTTCTCTACACAGTCACCAAAGGCATTTTAAAACTACTTGAGCCCACTTTTTATAGTATGCATATAGTCTTCATAGTAGGAATGTTTGACCTTTTAGAAAAGTGTTCGATCTTGTTGCTTAAGTAAGTGAGCCCACATCACATGAGTAAATCCCTCGCTTAGTAAGTTCACACCTGTAAGCGTAATCGGTCGAAGAATATGTCCATCTGGTTTAATGTGATTTTTTATAGTAAGTAAATAATTGTTATGAGTCATCAAGGTAGGGTTAGCATTCATCTAAAGTAACTTCTCCTTAATCGCAGTTTACTCAGTTTTAAGTTCAGTCAATGAACGAGTTTAAAACTTATTTCTTCTACGAACATCCCGCTTGTCTCTAAATGAGTACTAAAATTTTGATTCCTCTACTGATTTATCTAGCTTGTTTAAGCTTAATGTGGAAGGCTGGTCAAAGAGATTGCGCTTCGAGCGAGTTACTCTCATGTTGCTGACTTGGGTTTTAGTAAATTAATTTTTAAATACTAACTAATATTTGGAGTTTATAATTTCGAGGTAATAATACATAAACTTAATAGCTCTCATCATCAATGAGCACTAATTAAGAAATTGTAAAAAAATGTGACTAGGCCTAAAAATTAAAAGAAGAAGGAAATGAGTATTACAAAAACAAAGATTTGGTGAAGGCTTTGCGCGCGTATCACCAAGCAAACTTGTATTTGAATGGACTTATTGATAAGCAATCCCCAATGGCCTCGTATTCGACTCAGCTGCTCAGTGATTAGTAGTCTAAAAGGGTGAACGTGCTCAAATTTGCAGTGTTTATGAACATGGGGCAGATTTATATTACTCAATCCAAGTTTGAAAAAGCAAAAGATATGTAATTACAGCTATATTTATAGTCTTGTCAAAGCGTCAGAAATTAAGATCACTACAAAGCTAAAATACCGGTTGGCAATAGTCTTCATGAACCTGGCTGAAGTTGATAAATCGAAATTATACTTTAATGAGGCACTTTCTGAAGATCCTAGCTTGGTAAGCGAAATAAATCAAAATATGGCTAAATTAAGATAAATTTAGAAAAAATAAAATCAAAAATCGAAAAACATGTATGCCAAGTTCTTTTCCGAAGATAGTAGCGGTCCGTGATGCTACAGTTATTTCATAAAGCATATCAAAATTGTTCATACTTATTTTATTTTCTTTTTATTTTAATCCCTGAACACTTTTTAGCAGTATTTACTAATTAAATATCTGAATAAGTTGATGTTACTTAGTTAATATTATCTTATATTATTGCAGGTTTCAGAGCAGCTAGTTTTTTCAAATATGCCATCTTAATAGGGAGTTTAATCTCATCAGAATTAATTTTGCTTATTGAATTCTCACAAGCATCGAAGCTGCTAAAATTACAACAGGCTTAATACCGATTAATGTACTGGTAAAGCAGACAATTTTTTAAACCTAAAGATCGACTTAAGCTGTGAATCCTTTTGAATGCAGATTCCTTCAATTCGGAAAATTAATCAGGTATTTTATATGCGTAACTTTGTAAGAACTTAAATGCTTTCCTGCTGGAGTTAGAATAAATAAGCAGATTTACATATTTTTCAGCTTTTGCATAGTATATTTTATCTCCCGAAACGCTATAGAGGGCAAATTTCTGAAAGTAGTTCCATAAAAAGGGTAGAGCTTTAGATGGAACATTCTACTATAAGTAGAAGCAAGCAATTTGCTAACACAACGATCTATACTGACACAAGAATACAGGCAAATACTTCTCGATACTCTGGACTAGCATTCTTTTGCTATATATCAACGCTTCTTGATCAAGATCAATTAAATGATTTTATCTGTTTAGATTAAATGCGGGAACTTATCTGAAAAATTTCGAACAAAATTCAGAAGTGTCGAACTCTCGAGTAAGTTGCATTTTTGTTTCAATAAACAAGTCAAAGTAATTATTCATATTTAACTTTTTGCACTCCTTGATTCTTAATTTGATTAAATTGCCTAAGAATTTTAGCTTTTTTTCAGTCCGGACTGCCTTGTCGTCATATGTACCTCGCACTAATATCTTCAAGCATCTTTATACATTTTTAAGGTCTTTTAGATAATCATAACAAATAACTAGCATAGAGTAAGTGTCAATCAGGGAGAAATGTTTCTCCTCGATCATCGACTCAGTAAAAATATACAGGGATTTTTCTAAATTATTACTGGCGAGATCATAAAATCCTTTGATTATTTAAATTCTGCCCTTGTTCTTGTAGTAATTGGATGACCTTATATAATCCTCTTTAGGAAAGTAGAACTATTTCATAAGCGAGAAAGATCGCTCATTGCACCATTCTGCTAACTCATACTATTTGTTGTTGAAAAAAATGAAGTAAAATTTGTCTAACACTCCACAGGTAAATAGCCCTAAATTTGAAGTTTTTACATTTTCGAAGTTTCTAGCTGCGATTTCGTAAGCATCTTTGTGCTTTTTTAGTAATTCTAAAATTTAAAGATGAATTATTAATGTCTCAAAAAAGGAACAAGACCAATAAGAGTCTGCTTTAAGATTTTGGTATGAAGCTTCCAGTAATTCGAATTAGTCCTACATCTGAGGGTAGAAATATTCTTCTGAAATTTAAGGATATCCCAAATTAACTAATGTTCTAAATATTTGAAGTTCTGTCCCCTTCGAATAAAAATTGGAATTTTTACAAGTCTCATAAACGTATTTAATAAATTTATATTTCACTGTAGCTATTTTCGATGCAGTATTTTTACTTATTATTTATTCAGGCAAAGTAGTGTTGACAAAAATTCTTCTGGGGATTTTGCATATGGATTATTAGGATTCAGAGCTAATTATAAAGTCGACTGTTTTATATAAGTCTGAAATTTACTCATCTTAAAATTAATTTACTTCGACCATAAAAATAAGATTAGCGATTAGATTCTTTTTAGTAAGACGACTCAAACGAAGGTTTCCTCTATTTTTAGCAACCTAAACAACATATTTGATTTATTTAAAGAAAACTCTCCCATTAGTGAGTCTATAGTGACGATCGATGTCTAGACAAACATTGGACAAATTTTTTAACCTGAAAGCATTTATATCTTTGCTTATTGACTATGAAATCTGTTTCAATTCACTAACGTCTATAAATTTAAAAGAAGATGATTTGATTATTTAATTTAATTTATCTGTGAATTATTCAGAGTAATATCCGAATGTCCGTACGATATTCCTAACAGACGTAACCACAGCAAATATCTCAGGGTTTGTAGGACAGAGCAGGTTTTTGGTCATTTAAGTTACTCTTTATAAGAAATATTCATCTCCTTCACACTAGCATATTTGCTGGACCGCTTCATCAATTAACTAGAGCATACTTGCTTGATCAGTCAATTGAAGCTGGGTGGTCTCCTTGAGAGGGCCCTCAACTAGCAATCTATACAATACTTTCATAAGATAGAAATTGATCTAGAGACTCTTCAACTTCACATCTTTAGTTAAATCACTCTGGTAACTGGAGTCCGTGCCAGTGTTCGGCAACGAGTTTTTATCAGTAGCTACCTCACTTTTCTATGTGTAAGACATACTCTAGTTTTGGGATTCGCTATATTCTCGCTGAATGTTCGAGAATTCATGATGAGAATAGCTCTGGGAATTATCAGCTGAGTCATTCTTATTATTAGGTGTTTTCACTCGGCTGCTTGTAACCTTTAACGAATGCATGTCATTGTAAAACAAGTCTACTAAGCCTGTAGTCTTGGTATAAAGAAGAGCTTTCATCTAATTAGATGCAAAGTGCTCCGTTCCCTGAAAATATGTTTCTGTCTTCATACCAATTTTCTATTTAACAGGATGGGCGATACCAAAATCGCTTAGTACATACTTTTGGAGCGATGGCGAATATAAGGTGTTGGCCGGCTTGATGTCCTTATGCACAAAGTTGAATGAGTGTAAGGTTGCTACACACTACTTGATGTCCTCTTGATAGTTAGCAGTCACCTCTTCATGCACTGTTTCGCACAGCTCCATGTGGAACTCTATACCGTCATTATAACATACGATATCGTATACGTTGTTAAAGATAATCTGTGGACCAATCTTCAGCATTGAGCAAATTTTATAAATACAATACTCCTTTATCGTTTGTCTTATTTCATACGGCGAGCACATATCTGTAGGATCAGTCAGTCCTGGAATATCAACTCTTTTATGGTACTTATGAAAGAAAAGATGTTTTACTGCAATTTTGGTACCCTCTACATTTGCTAGCTTTACTACACCGTTGCTACCCTTACCCAAGTCGATGCTGCTTTACTTTTGCTTTTCATCACTTGCGTTCCTATTAAGATTAAGCACGTTGACTACCAAGTAAAACCGACCAATAATAACTTCGTACAGACACTCAAGTCCATGAAATTTGCTTTTGACATGTTCGGCATAAGTGTTACTATAGTTAATCATCTGGCCCCAGTAATAATCTTTTTCGTCGAGGATCTTTATTTTATGATGTCGCAATGTCTCTTTCGAGATGCTTTAAATTTTTATTTTATCTATTTTGTTCAGTAATGGACCAAAATATTAAGCGTATTCCAATTATGCTAAGTTATCAACATAAGCTTCTTTATCATTTGAATTAGACTTTTCCAAATTCTGGAGATCAAGCTACTCATATAGACTAGAAGAGTAGCTAGGACTGTCTATGATCATATTATTAATAGACTTACTTGAGTTGTACAGAATGGACATAAAATATCAAACTCATTCGCTCGCTGATGTCTTCTTAATCTTCTTATTTTTAGCAGTCAGTTCAGCGATGCTTATCCCTTTTTATGATATTTCATTCAGAAGTTCCATTTATTGTTCTTTTTTCTTCTTCTCTGCCCATTTAGCCCACAGCTTGGTGTTCACGACTTTAGTCAACTCCATCCGCTTCTTTTTCTCCACTTATACATTTTTGCGGTTTAGTTTACTCTTTATTGATCCCTTTCCTCTCATCTTCTTCTTCATCTTTCTTGCTTTGGCACCTTCCTCTGCCTTCTCTGCTTACTATTTCTCTTCTTTTTCCAAAATCTACCTCTTGGTCTTGTCTATGTTGCCTATCACGTTGGGGTCCACTGTGATGGTCTCAGGTGGCAGCTTATCTAGTAACTTATGCACAAGCCCTTACCTCTTCTGCTTTTTTGTCTCAAACGGATTTATTTCAAATGAGTCATAATAAGGGACACCACTGCCAGGAATCGAAATGCTGCTGAAACCATAAGATGTCCCAAGTCCCAGTAAGTCTTCAAATGGCACAAACCTGCAGTTATTAATAGTGCCCTTGGGTCTATAAGTCATATAAGGATGAGTTTGCTTCTCCCAATGAGCGTCTTTGAAGATGTCCATCCTAAAGCCATAATTGACAGCCAGAAGTCCACTTTGAGAGAGTTCAATGGAGGTAACCTTCCTCAAGATTGGGTAAGTGTTGACTACTTTCAGCATGCGGGAATCCCAAACTTTAATATCTTCAGCAGCAGTGAACATATAGCCTTTATGGAAACCTATGTCAGTGATGCCAGCTCCCACGAATAGCTTGACCTGAGGAGTACCGACTCCTGGAGTCCACCACTCTACGGTTCCTTTGGCACTACCCAGTGCAATTATGGCATTTGATGCATTTTGTCTCATCACCGTGTAGGGATTTCTAGCAACATGGTCAGCTATTGTGTGCCCAGTAGTTGTGTCGTAATACTTCAGTTTACGTTGATCATAGGTTGCGAGTAAAAAATGGTAAGGCAAATACTCAAGTCCAAGACTCTTGTCTAGTCGATGTAACTAAATACCACGGTTATCGTAAATATATGTTCCCGAGCTCTGCACTAGACCAAACATCTCATCATTGTGCAAAAACTTAGCATGAGTTGTGTTTTATTTTACATTAAACTCCAGTATTGGTAGCTTTTCTCGCCAGTTAATGATGCTGGTGTGGCCCATAGACGAGTATAAAAGCAAGCTCGACCCATTAAGCGAGTACTCACATCCATAATTGCCAAAGGTCAGGTCGAGATCGAACATGTTGGCTGCAGTTTGAATGTTAACGATGCCTTTGATCTCCTTTTGAGTGACTTTCAGAGTTTACTCTCCTTCGTCAGGCTGGATGAAGCCAGGCTTGAAATTGTGCATGAGAGCATTGATCTTGTTGCGCTCTGTCTTTAGTTTGTTCTTGTAGAATTGGTTTGTTATCATGTCATTAGTCTTTTTGTCCCGAGAGAACAGCCTACTCGGTATGATTTATTCTTTCAACAATACCTACTCTTTCATTACTATTTGTTAAAAAATTAGTTACTATTATACAATTATACAAATTATTCAAGTAAATGAGTCTATTATTTAATTTATCTGCATAATTATTAAAGTGAAATAGTACAAGATTACTTATATTTTAGTTTATAACAAGCTATGAATAAAAGTTAAGCCCATTCAGCCAATAAGTGGCTGGAGAAAGGTACAAATGTTTTCATAAAGGCAGACCGACCTGGATAAAAGCCTTACCTCAGTATCCCAACCCCAACTAGGATGCATTCCTCGAAGGTGTCGTCGCGGAGATCCATGATAAATAAATAACTATTGATCTGGCAGAGTCTCAGACGAGAGTAAAAGTGCCTATTGCAAATGTACTCAAGCTGACATATGGTGCTAACGACGTGGCAGACATGGTCGACCTTGAAGAACTGAATTAACCAGAGTTGCTTTTTAACATAAAGAGACGATATGTTAACGATAGCATATTCACTTACTGTGGTACTTGTACTCTAATGAAGGTCCGACCCTAGTAATCGTCAACCCCTACGCATTTATTGATCGATTGTTTAATGATACACTACTACAATAGTACCAAACGATGGTCTTCACTGATAACTTATAGTATAAAAGTCTGCCTCCACATATTTTCTCACTAGGGGCCTTCTGTTTGTGGCAGCTATTCGATAATGAGCGCAATCAATCAATTGTGATTAGTGGAGAATCGGGGGCTGGTAAAACAGAAAATACTAAATATTGTCTTAAATTCTTGGCATCTCTGGGTAAGAACATGAAGGAACTCGTTAGCGACCCTTCGCAAAAAAGTTTAGACCAGAACAAAAACAAAAAGATTAATTACCAAAATATGAGAACAGCATAAAAAGCAATAAAAAAAGGAAGCAAGGCATTTGGAATTGAAGAGAAGATACTAGGATGCAATTAAATATTGGAAGCTTTCGGGAACTCAAAGACAATAAGAAACGATAACTCTAGTAGGTTTGGTAAGCTCATCTTATTGGTCTACGGTGAAACACAAATTGACATTAAAAGCGCCTTTATCATCAGTTATTTACTTTAAAAGAGCAGGATTGTTTCAGTAGCAGATGGGGAAAGAAATTATCATGTGTTTTACTACTTCTGCAAGGGCACATCTGCTGAGGAAAAGAAAAAATATAAGCTTAATGATCCTATTAATAAGTATTACTACCTGAATCAATCAGCTGTGTATGACTTACCCAAGGCTTCCGATTAGGAAAAATTTTCATAAATAAGAAAAGAGTTTGAAATGTACCTAAAGAATTAATAGATTGACTGTGTTTATAAAATTCTTTCAACTGTCTTAAATGTGGGAAATACGTTATTCAAGAAGGGGGAGAACAAAAATAATTAAGAAATCGTAACAATAACTAACTAAGAATATATTCGAAATGTGACTGAGCTTCTGGAAATAGACTATGATAGCTTTAAACACTGCTTTTAATTTAAAACCAGAAAGACTGGAACCAGTATTATCAACTCTCCACTCAAGTATGATGAAGCTCTTGCTCTGCGTGATTCGTTTTCAAAAAACATCTATGAAAAAATATTTAACTTTTTAGTTTCAAAGCTAAATGAAAAAATAGAGATCGAGAAAATAGATTTTGACAGTACTGCCTCCAGATAAAATCGAAAGAGTATTGGACTTCTCGATATTTTTGGATTTTAAGTTTTGACCATTAATTCTCTGTAACAATTTTTTATAAACTTCGCTAACGAAAAGCTACAACAACTTTACGTTTCCTACATTTTTAAAGAAGAGAAAAACGAGTTTCAAAGAGAAGGCCTGGAGTAGTTCTCGCATGACATAGGATTTCAGGATAATAAGCCAATCATAGACCTGTTTGAGCTTTACCCATTGGGAATATTTCACCTTATCAATGAGTCTTCTGAGCTTAATAAACCTGACGAGAATCTTCCTGAATCTATAGTGAAGAATCACAAATACTCTTTCATTACGATTCCAAAGTCAAAGAAGGGGCACTTCCAAATCGACCACTCCTGTAGCCCTGTCAGCTACAATACCATCGGATTTACTGCTAAAAATAAAGACGAGTTCCCTAATCAGTTGCTTGAAGTTATAAAGACAACTAAAAATTAATTTTTAAAGCGCATCGTAGTCGGAGAGGAAAAGGAGGAAGACAAGAAAGGCAAGAAATCAACTAAATTTTTAGGTTCCAAATTTCTTAGCTAAATGAACAAATTAATAGATTAACTCTACTCTTGCGATTGCCACTTTGTCAGGTGTATTAAGCCCAACAGTAAAAAAATGCCAAAGTTATTTAATTCTGAAGCTGTGTTACAAAGCTTAAGATATCTTGGAGTTCTGGATTCTATTAAGATCAGAAAATTAGGATACATATATCGTCGGCCTTATAAAGAATTTTTTAAAAAGTTTTACGAACTAGAAAGCTATATTTTTAGCTACCAAGCTGAAGTCGAAGGAAAAACTTAAGAGGATTTTAAATAACTCTGCAAAAGAATAATATAAAAGTATGCAAGTAAAGATTTGTAATAAAAGAACATTTTATTTGGTTCTAAAAAAATATTAGTTAAAGAGTCATCATTAAATCATCTTTAATTGCTCACGAAAGATAAAAGACGTCTACGCATTCAAAAAGCAAACCGAATTAAGCAAATGTATAGAAATGCAATTTTCAGAGTGAAGGTCAAAGTATTTATGCGAAAGCTTGCCTTTATGAAGGATAAGCTTCGAGGAGTTGTGAGCAATATTAGAGAAGCAATCAAAGTGAAGAAAGTTCTAAAAATTCAAAGTTCCGTCCGCGAATATCTCTGGCAAATGCGATGGAAAAAAATAAAATAAGTTGCAACCAAATCTGTGACCAGAATTTCCGCTTACCTTAAAATGAGAAAAGAGCGAAAACATTATTTGGAAATTCGTACAAAAATCAAGACAATGCAATCAACAATAAGAACTTTTAGAGTAATGCGAGATTTTTACAAACAAAAAGTGTGTTACTCTATTATTTCAACTGCACTAAGTAATGCTTGGATGTTGATCTTGAATAAAAAAGCTTTGTTTATCCAAAAGCACTGGAAAGGTTACTTAGTGAGGAAGAAATTCAAATAAATATTGAAAATAATGAGAATGAGAGCGTTTATTAAGAGAGCTATTCTAAGATCGAGAGTTCAAGGTATAAAGGATCTGTTATAGATGCATAAAAAACCTGTTATTAAGCTACAGTCTATAATTCGTCGTAGATATACTGAGAGAGCTTATCAGAAAATAAAAAAAAGTGCGATAATTATTCAAAAAGCTTATAAAAGACACTTGCACAAAAGATTTTATCTGTAGAAGATTTGGCAAAAATATCGTAGTAATTTATACGCTTTATAAAATTCGAGAAACTAATAATACTCAAGACTGGGATTGAATATTGAACCCTAAAAAAACAACAAGATAAGCTTACCATAAACATCATCCCAAGTAATCAGAATATCATCACAAGAAGGACAATCTTGCTTTCTGAAGCAAATGGTAGAGTGCTCCCGTGATATGAGAATTAACGAACCTCTGGGAGTTCAAGATAAAAATACAATGCAGGTGTACATAGGAGATCTTGATATTCTATCGTCTGACAGTTATCAAGGCAAGTGGGTCCAAAAATACGCTAATCTCAAGGCATAATTAGCTAAGAAACAGGAGTACTGTTTAAAGTTGGACGTCAGCGAATTTTTAACATGCGTGACAACCAACAAAGATCGGGTTTATTGTTTTGGCGCTGTCGCTGATGATGAGGAGGACCAATTCTGCAAAACTTAAATAAAAACTTCAGTTCATTAAATTTGCGCTAATGAATAGTCCATCCATGTCGTTACTAAGGAGTTTTAAATGTATGAATGGGGCGATAATAAATGTGGTGACCTTTTCAAAGAAACGCGTTAAAATACAGTAAGACTCGACTACATAAGTTCTGTCAACAGTGTTAAATAAGTAGAATCTAGAGGCAGAAATAAATTCTATGTTGATTTCGATGGCAAGCTATATACAAAGCAGGACAGGGTCGTCAATTTAATCAATTTCTCTTCTAAAATATTAATAGATTCAGTGGTAGCATCATATAGCTTTGCTCATTTTCTAACACAAGGGGGACAACTTTTTTCGTTAGGATCAAACAAATACGGGCAGTTAGGGCTAGGCATGAATAAGACTTTAATTGTGGAGCCTACTCTCAATTAATTCTTTGTGGCCAAGAAGTAGGCAATATAGACCATCTCTGTCGGACTTAACCATTCAGTTGCAAGGACTAAACTTGGATACGCCTATCTATGGGGGGATAATAGGTTTAACCAAGTTCAATTACAAGCTGTTGACGTTGTTCGAAATCCAGTACAGTTAGAAATTGATAAACAGAAGGCAAAAGTTCTGGGTATAGTGGCGGGTCTTAGAGTCTCCTATTTACTGACGTAGAATTTTACTATCATGAGTCTGGGCTTGAGTGGCAGCGTTTGCTCTTTTAAAACAATGAATCTAGCGACGATTGACTTGCATTATGTAAAAGAATTTTATATCTTAGTCCACTTGTTCGAATGGTAAGAATTTAATACCTGTGAAGATTGCATGCAGCTGGAACCGGCAGATGTCAGTCTTATCTGTGAATTGTATCTAACAAACTAAATGTAAGCCAGGAACAAAACCTGATATTATTTACAAGTACTGCAAAATGATTGCGCGTGACTGGAGAGAAAAACATGTCTACCCTGAATATCACGAGTGGATGGACAACATCCTAAATATTAGTGATATGAGAAAGTTCAAGTTCCAGAAAAATAACAAGCCTAAAGCTCCACAGACCAACACAAAGCATAGCTAATCTTAAATGGACGAACTTAAAATTTTAATGGACCTGAGAAAAATTTCGACGCTTTTCAAATCAGCGGCCAAAAACAAGGTTGAGCAAATTTTAAAGAGATTAGGTTCACGAGAACCATCAGAGTGGACGAAAGACGACCAGGAGCTTAATGTTTACATTAAGGAATACTGTAAGGCAGTGATGAGATGAAATTTTATTATAAATAAATGATCGGCAATTATTCTAATTTCAATTCCAAACAGACAGAGCTTTGTGGTAAAGGCTTTCTTTCCTTTCATTAAGATGTTAGCTTGGAATTGTAACTTGATAAATTGGAAAGTAGAAGAAAAGACTCAAAGCCAATATGGACATCCTTATTAAATCCTCTAATTCATTAGCTTTATTAATAACTTAAAGCATAATAGTTCGTGAACAGAGCTAGCGAAATTAAGCCATGTGCTCTTCAGTATACAGTCAGTAAATATTTGTCATGCTCAAATAAAATATATTCAAGCAAGAACATGACACCTAAAACAGTTGAAAGCGAAAAATAAAGATAAAAGTACTCAACACGAAAAGTGAGCAGCTAGTTGCCTCTTTAAATCTATAAAAAATAAGATATTCAGACCATAGACTCTCTCAAAAATCTATCAAGCCCATAAGATAATTACGACAAATAGTTGATCAAACTTCAGCTTGAGGAACGAAAATACTTACTGGATGTGCTATACCGTCGAATGCATCAGAACCAAAGTCGCACGAAATGATAATTATTTTTATATTATGTCATATAACGATCAGCCTTGCTGAGTAGGTTGTTTCTCGATCTCCTTGACCTCTTCAGCTTATTCCTCAGTGTCTTATTACTGCGGTACACACAGCTCAAACTAAAACAGAGTTCTTCCGTATTGCACACTGAATGATTTCTAAGGTTCAAATTGATGAATTCCTTAAAGTTTGATAAGTGTACCGAATTTAGATCTCTAATCTTTAATAAGAAATTAGTCATTAGCGAATATGATTTTAGCATGTGATCTTGAAACCGATATATCCGTGAGTCTAATCTAGCACTGATGACCCCTTCCTATTCTAATCTGTGAGTTCTATTTTGCAGAAATTAAATGCAAACATCTTTCCTCTTTTGCCAACTCACCAGTCCTGTTTAAGCTCTAGAGAATGATGTAAGGTTTAGAAGGCTTACTGATTGTCATCATCTCGATCTATTTGCCCTCCACTTTTATAATTTTCGGGAAAGGACGCTTACATATTTCACATTAAAATTTTGTAAAATTATATGAAGTGGCAATGTCGTTTATCTATTTTTTTACCTTACTGTTAATCCATTGACGAAGGCAACCAACATGAATCTTCAAGAGAGTTCCTTTGCACATGCAAGGCGAGATGAGAGGATCTTCAACAGTTTCTTAACTACAAAGACAGACTTTGCATCGAATTTCATTTCCCTCTTATTAAGCTTTGATTTCATGCTTTTGGAACTCGAAAACAACATTATTCTCGTTGAAGTGATTGGTGTCTCTGATTGTGAGGGTCTCTCTAGTGTTCTTCATCTCGATTACCATGTACTCGACTCTGCCCATTTTTACGATGTGTCCGGGTTCTAATTTAAATTAATTTTTACTCAGAGCGAAGCCCTCGCTTTTCGGGTTCTCTGGGTTCTTCTATCTGATAACTTTGTAGAAAGTGCGAGTGGTATCGTAATTTGTAGGGTCCGTGCTTGTGCTAGCTGTGGGCTCAAATCTGAATGACGAGGCCGACTTTGTTTATTTCTTTTAGAACACGATGCTTGCGATAGGTGAAAATGACTCCTTCACTGTTTTGTTCTCGTTCTTCGGGAGCAGAAGAGTCCGCGGTGCTGAGTTAGTTAGTCTTATACCATTAGTGTCTCTGTATATGATGGTTGTGTTTTCGATTTTGACGGTCTCGCTTTTGTAGCTTTCAGTACTGGACTCATAATCATAAAGTCCATGAGAGTCCTTATTCCAGGTAGAAATAGTGAGCTTGACACTAGGGTTATGGAGCTTGTACTGGGCCTTCTCTTGTTTGGGAGCGCTCTTATTGCTATTCATGCTATGTTATAAATTAATTATTCAATAAAATGTGGAATCGCACACTAATACCAGTTAAATTGCCTCTCTTTTCAGGGACTCTCAAGCACACCTCCCAGTAATGAGCTGTCTTAAGGCTGCTCCCATATTTTATTTAACAATCTGATCATAAATAGCAATCCATTAAATGTAGCGTTAAGAATATAAAAGAATTTGTTTATTCTAACTCTTGCGTTAATCTACCTGTCATACTTTGTTATTTTCTGACAGCTTAATTATTATTTTCATTATTTTCATAATTAACGTTGACTCTGCTATGAGGCTACTTAAATTTCATTGTTTTGGAATCTTGATCTTTAATAAAAATATATATCAGAGAGGAATGTACTCTAAAGACAAAAGTTCCTCTGGAGACTTGGTGAAAATAGGGTGGCTAAAAGGGTCAAAACCTTCACTTGGATAGCTATTTATATCTTTTTGCTTCATTCTTGGAATTGATTCTAATTCAGTACAACTTTTCAGTTTTGACATTGATTTAGAATCATGTTTTACAACTTCTCTTCCTTTTCGACAGTGTTGCTTGGCTAACAATTATTAAATTGCATTATCTATTTGCTCTACCTCATCGAGGGCCTTTTGTTCGAACTATTATAGTATCTTCCTTCGATCATCAGGAACTCCCGTAAATTCAGGCAACTTCACGTTTGACTTGACTATTCTTTTGCATTTTTAATTCAGCTCAAATAGCTTAGTCTTCCTCTTCTCCTCCAACAAACACTTATCCAGTTTCTAAAGCTGTTTTTGTTGAAGTATTTTTTCAGCACGAGACTGAATGGCTTCCTATACTTTTCTTATTTAATTTTAATCTAGTTTCGATTTCTTCATTTATCCGTTGCTGATTTCGGCTTTGGGTTATAGCTGTACGACTCCAGACTTCTTCTTTGGTTTCTTTTGCTTCTACTTCTGTTTCTGCTTAGCCTTTTAGATAGCCTTTTTATTGCCTTCTTTGATGATGTCAGCATATGATCTGAGCGCGTCTCGTTTGCGCTGCTTATCATATTACTACATATGCTGTTAATATTCCTACTTTTCTTTATCCGCTGAGTAATCGAGTAAATACCTTTATGTTTAATAATATTTCTGCGCACAATCTAGTCGACCCTTTCGATTGCGTCCATTTGAATATGAGAAAATATATTTATAAGTAAAACATCAAAAATCGAGAGGGAGATTGAAAACTTCGAATTATTTTGATGAAATTGCTGAAATTTTGATCTCCCCTGTTGCCGGTAACCTGAGTGGAGTCGATATAAAGTCGTAATACGGATCAATTGGTAATCTCACAGGCTCATCATCACGTAAGTAGTTTTCGTCTCGACCTTCAACTTCAGCTTCAGAGCCAATATCGACGTTAATAGTGCTAGTAAATTTACTAGAATGCTCAAGACCAATGGTAGGTTTTCTATATATTATGTGGCTATTTTTGTCATTTACGCAGCCCATTATGATGCCTATAATATTACAAAGTAAGTTAAATAACAAAATATCAAGTTTTAGTCAAGCGCTATTTTTATTGTGCTTTACTCTCAGGAGCGAACAGCTGAATTTATAAAGCTTCTTATTTCTTTCGCCCATAATGGTTGTCCAGATTTGCTTTAAGGTCCATCCAGCTTATACGATCTTTCGGGAAGTATTGAAGCAAGCCCTTGAGTATTTACTGAAATTCTGAAGAGTAAGTAGAAGCTATTAATGTCATAATTTCCATTTTCTTCACCTCACTAATGACGAGGGACTGATAGTTGTAGATTATTCTGATATCGACCTTGGCAGCTGCCTCCAGGACCAGCAACCCCAGGTAAAATATAATGGACTTCTCCTTATCCAACTCCTTCCTGTGTCTAAATAGGGCAAGCTATACGTTCTGGTCATCTCGAGAAGCTCTTCGGGTGAGTATGTCGTGTGTCGGATCTGTCCGCTCTCCAGATAATGCTCATACCCCAAGTGGGTATTCCCTGGCTATAAGTCAGCCCAAAAGAGCTTGGGCATATGTCCCGAAGAGAAATATATTTTCTTCGGTCTTAGCTCGGGGTACAAACCAAATCTTTGAAGATATATACACGCATTTAGCATATTATCCATAATTTCCCAAAGAGTCTCCTACTTAATATTTGTATTCTTATCCTTATGGTGCAATATTTCGGTAGCCAGATTGAAATTTAGGTACTCCCAAAATATTTTGGCTTATCTTGGTTATTTCCAGTCTTTTGAGGAACCCATTTTGATGCCAAGCTATTTGTCTTACATGCCGTAGTAAATAATTAAATTTGGGTTCTTTTATTTCTCGATTGCTTCATAAAGTGCCAGCTGACTTTTGCTTACTTTTTACGTTATTCTCATGACGAACTTGGCGGCCTCGTTCTTGATAGAGTATGCGATAACTTCGCCGTAATAAGGATGATCAATTGGTCCGTAGTAAGCCAGTTGCTCTGTGGAGTTGTGAACTCCCATTTTAGTATATAATATTGTTAAATATAACAAATGCTTACATACATAATATTTTGTTTATGATTAACTTTTATAACCGTGCCTTGACTACCAGTTTTGATTGATTAATAGGAAAGTATATACTTTTTAATGTGTAAAATAAATAACGACAAAGCAATTTTCTATTTTCTATCAGTGCCCTTGATATATTCTATATTTTCATTCTATAAGAGTGAAGCGTTTCAGCCATAGCCCTAAATTTAAACGAAAGCAATTATTGAAGGATTTTAAATTTATTGTAGCAATGCTCATATAAATTCTAATAAATAGAAATCAATATAATTATTATGGATAACTTTAACACTCCCTCTCATTACAACTCGAGCTCACATAAGAAACTGTTGAGTCTGACTACGGCACACTCTAAGCAGTCCAGCCGCTACCATACTTCAGCAGCAAGCCTTATGAGTGGAGTTAGGTCCGAGTTAAATAATCTGATTGCAGAGGCTCAAGACAAACGACAAATATCTAACTTAGCCTTCTCCTCACTGCATCAAACGAACACGGATCTCATCAATGAGCTAGATCCTCAACGGAATTACAGAACAGAAGACCACTACAGGAATTTTAGATCAGATGACCCTCAAAAAAGTTTAGCGTTGGAAAATCAGCAACTTCGTAGGGAGCTCAACTAGGCTCTCAGAGAAATTATGAGACTGAACAAAGTTATAGCTCATCTGGAAAACTAAAACAACATGTTGAAAGGTAATCCACGTTACGAACAGTATAATTTTGGAAATGAAATTCTGGATGATATCAACGATTTGCGAGCTTAAGGCTAATCTTTGAGACAAAAAACCATTCAGATGCTTAGAAACAAATGAAACTGATTTTATGTGTATTGTGTTACTCTTATTATACACTCGTTATATTAAAATGCTCTTCGGTATAATCGGGACTATTGACAGGGGTAACTTCGTTTTCGACTCTTGGCCTAGAAATAAAAACTATCCGCTCATAAAGGGCAGTATATCTACTGGCGAGCTCAGTGACAAAATTTCTGAGTATTTCTACTACTGTACTGAGCTTATAACAAAGTTGGCATATATCGTAAAAGTGTAGTCATGCAAACTTCCGAGGCTACCTTCTCGGAAACCTGTTTGATATAAATCTTCAACGCCAATTAAAAGAGACTATAAGTTGTACTCGGAATTGATGATGAATGCGTCATGATCAGTCGGTCAGTGTTTATCATAAACAATGAGAAAAATTTCGTGCAGAATCCAGCCACTTCAGTGAGTTCGAATTTATTTGTTTTCTAGGACTTAGAAGAAGATAAAAAGGACATTGTGAACTCGGTGACCCTGGTTTGGCGAGCCGAAAGTTTCAATGAAGTACAAGCAATTAAAAACAAGCTATCTTACATGGTGGGAGTGCTCAGGCACAAAGAGCAATCTGAAGATTACCTTAGTAGGCAAATAATAAAAATTACTTAGGCCAAAAATATTTTCTAGAAGAAAGTGAAGTAAAAGTGTCAATAGCTAATGAAAGATCCGTCTGTGCAGCTTGAATAGTATAAAATCAAGGAGATGTTCAGATAGTTTTATGATCTAGCTGATGAGTGCATGAGAGACATATAAATATTCAAGTAAATTTCTCAATTTTATCACTGTTGTGTATCTGAAACGGAGTACCAGCTCAATTCAGACGGCTGGGTAGGATCTATAGGCAGTGATTTTAAAATTTGCTCTACCAAATACTTTGCATAAATGCGGCAATATGATGCGCGCCCCAACCAGTTTGATTAAGCTGAAATTGAGAGTGAAGAAGTTGAAAAAACATTAATTAAGACAACATTGGCAGCGGAAAAGAAACTTGAAATTTTACCTGAAGCTCTACGTGATGAAAGGATATTTCGGTTATACAGTAGTGTCCTCAACTACAATGATGTCAGTCTTGAGGAAATACTTGATAAGGAACGTGCTCTAAACATTCGCAACTCATTTCAAATTATTAAATTTCTGGAAGACAATCAAATCGGGTTGAGTGTCTACCCTTTCGACTTAAAAAAATATTACAACCTATATTCTCTTAAGAAAATGCCGAGCTGGACGTTGATAAAGAAATTCGATGAGAGAATTTTCCCGAATTCAAATATTCTCAAGTAAATTCACCCCTTTGGAAAGTTTAAAAGGATTAGTGCTTTGGATGAGAAATTAAAGTACGTCATCATGCAGGATATTATCAAGGAGGTTGATGTCTATATATACCATCTGTAGTGCCTGAAGCCTGTAGATAAAGTAACTCATTTTTAAGCTGATCAATATGAAGAGGAGGAGGATGAATCATAAAGTGCTTCAGCTAATCATAGTAGACTTAGAACAAAATTTCTTATAGGCAATTCAAATATTGGTCAGTCTATTTAGAAAATAAATGATCTTGAAAAATTCATAAATCGACCTCAAAACCTCAATGAAATTCTACGAGAAGAGCCTAGTTTTGGGAAAATCTCTTAAATACTGAAACTTGTAATAGAAAAGATATAAAAAAAGAAGAGCTCTGAGAAGCTTGGTCAGTCCTGTTCAAGCGAAGAAGAGGAGTTCTTAAGTAGACCAAAGTGGGGATTTTACTATATAGAAAAACCGTGAGAATTCATTATATTATTTCTATAGCATTGAATTTAAACAGTATACTTCTAGCAACCATATAATAAACTTTAGATAAAATGAGCTTTCAATTTAGCCTTTCAAGCATGCAGCAGATTGAACCACCATTGTCGGAATGGGAAAACAGTCATAAGGCAGGGTCTGAAATGATGATTAAGCAAATCGGATACACTACATGCCAGGATGGTGCCCGATTAAATCAAAATCAGCCTATGGTATTTAACGGAGTATTTTGGAATGTCAATCACGATATGTTGAATGGGCCTCGCAATTATGATCTTATGCAACTAGACAGCACTTTTGAAGGGGAAATTTTGAGAGATCATTTAGTGGTCATCAAGGGAGCCTTGTAGAAATACATGTCCGAAGTCTGCGGTGAAGATGCTTCACATATTTATGATCACTGCGATATTGAAGATCCTGAATAACATTAATATGATACATTCAAGGACCCGAGTCGAGCAGTGGAGACTTTCACTCAGAACTTAAAAGACACAAAGTGGTTCAAAGAGCAATAATTAGTTTAACTTGAAAATATATTAAAAGCAGATGCACTGTTAGTCCGTTTATTTCAAGTATTTGGAGAAGCAGCTCCTTCTCAAATGAAGCATACACTCAGATCTCTAATATTGAAAAGTCTTATCTTTAACCAATAGTTCAATCTAAAGCAGTCAAGTGAAAATGATTTAATTCATTTAATTGAAGGTCACAGATAGATGATTGCACGAGAAATCGACCCCTCTAAACCATCTGAGGCATTAAAGAAATTGACATAGGTCGTAGTTTACACTGTAATCATGAGTGCAAACGGACTTTCGACTAACAAATACACCAAATAAACTAATTAAAATTTTATGAGGCTTAAGCAGACCAAATTTTAGAAAGTGCTCAATGAAATTGCGAAAGAGAAGAAGAAGCCCACACTTGTTCGAAGATCAACCTTTGATATCAACCAAAAAAGTCATATGATAGCTAAAAGAAGGAATTGTTCCAATGATTGAGGTTATTATTATTTTTACTAATTGAGATAAATTTGATCAATATATCAATCAAAATGACATTCCAATAACTTCTAAGGTAATAGTGTCTCTTTTGAACGCTTTACTACCTACAATCACACTACCTTACTCCCATCCATTGAAGCGAGAAAGATCATCAATAACAAGATTGGTGCCAAAGTAGCCATGTTTAGCGACTTCATCTTGGAACCCATGCCCTAATGAAATGCAAGGAATATCATTGACTATCATTGAATGACCGCTTTCCATCACAAAATTATAGTATGAGTCCACATGCATTTTGACTACCTTGGCTTAATCAATAGGGAAGGTCCACTTATTATTCAAAAACACAGGGTGGTACTTTGTGATGATGAGCCCAGAGGAAAATTTGATTATTTAGATTTCCTCATTAACTTCTGTCTTGACCACACACTTAATTGTAGTTGGGCCATTCAGTCCCATTACGATGTCTCCTTTTTGCAATTATTTGACTTTCATCATCTTACCATTGGCCATTAAAGCTTCGCATTCTCCATAGATGCAGCCTCCATACTGATCGTAATAGTTATTCATGTTGTCCACAACTAACAGGTTGCCCTGAGCATCGTACTTCTTGATAGAGGGAATAGGAGGAGTCAAATGAATAAACACTGTGTCAATCGTACCCTGTAATGATTTAAAGAGTTCTCCACCATACAGTTGAAGTCCTGGGTCTTTAAAATTGGTGCACATTTCGTTCTCATGGGCAATTTTGAGAGCTGGGAAATAGTGAACTCCCCACTTTTGCCAAAAATCTTGTTTACTTAAGGCGATAGTAACTTGGCCTTCTTGAGTGCTTTCACTCTCGATATCTCTAATCAAAGTGCTTAAATACTTGTCTTATTCTTTTAAAGACTATTGAACTTTCTTCATTCTTTTCAGGTGAGCTTCAACTATTTCAGAAGCTTGCTTGAGATCTGTTTTGGCTAAGTCCAATGCTTTTTGTAGAGTGTGAATGTGATCAATTCTGGCATTTTGAATTTTAATATCATCTTCATTTTTTTCAAATTTATTATTTATTTTGATATGAGTTTTCTCGCGAGCGCTCTCTTCAAAATACAAAATAACTTCTCCCAATTATTCTTCATGTGGTTTTCCTTTAAAACGAATCAAGCAATTTCTTGTGACTCCATATTGGATGGTTCCCAAATTGACATAATTCTTGCTACTACCACTAAAATCCTTCAGATGCCCATGCTTGAGCTCGATTTTAGCTTGAAGCTTCGGGCTGTATGAAGCCAAGGCCGCACTCAAAAAGTTGACGAAAATGGTGCCGATCATGGAGCAATCAGGGATATACCCAAAGCAACCTCCTCCCAACTCAGTAAGAGCGGACAAGAGATTAGTATCAAGGTTGTACCCATAACCAAACATACTCATACTGGCAGAAAGGGAATGATTCTTGACATACTCAACAGCGGTCTGAAGCTCACCGTTTGGAGGATGCACGTTGGGTTCGCCATCACTGAGCACAACAACGAATGTGTTTCTGTGTTTACACTTTTCGTGCTTCGAGAGCTCAAGTCCAAGACGAATACCATCCCATAGATTGGTTGATCCTTCTGTTTTCATTTTAGAGATCATTTCTCCTGCCTTTTTCTTGTTCTCCTCAGTCATCTATGCCATTTCATAGTCAATTCTAGCGGCATCGCTGAAGGTGACAATACCCAAAGCATCCTCAGTAGACAACGAGTTGATGATAGTATTGACTGAATGCTTGACCAAATCAAGACGGGAGAATCCATCGGACTCAACTGCTCCTCCCTGCACTGCTTCGTAGTCCATGGAGCCAGAGATGTCGAGCACACAGATGATGGAAATGGCAGGTCTGGCTGCAGGGGCAACTGGAGATGTTATCTTTAGGTTAACCAAAAGATCCCCATCAACCACGCCGGATTCGGTGGAAACCCTGAGATCCTTGAGCTTTTAGGATAGTTAACTGTGCATTTGTTATGTGATAATTATTAAGATTCGATATCTATTTAATGTCTTAAACTAATTATTTCTGGCGAAGACTCACCAGGCATAAGTAATAATTTAACAATTTTAAAAATGAGTGCAGCAGTCCTACCTACATATTAATAAATAAAAAACAAAAGTTTAGTACAGATGTGAATTACAAACCTTCAATATTTTCTGTTCAATAGACTAGCTTTGAGAGACTCAAGCTGAGCTTTTAATTTTTCCTTCTCTTGAACTTCCTAATGATAAGCCGACTCGAACTTCATTTTGTCCTTAATGATGGCAAGTCTCTAATTTTCGAGCCTATTTAGCTACTGCACTGCGCCCATGTACTTCTTTTTTATTGCGGCTGCTTCCTTCGATAATGCAGCCATTGACTCGATTTCTCGCTTCAGTCTTTGATTTTACTATCGGAGCTTTTTATTTTATTCATCTATTGGTCCGAGTTTCGACTTTGTCTACTTTTGGCGAAAGGAATGGTTAGATTGCCGATCATCATCCACATTCTTCCTCTCTAGTTCTTAAAAGCTGCTGCGTAAATCCATGGACACATCAATGACTTTCAGCATTGATGATTGCTCCGTTGTTCTGCCTGAATCATGCTCATGGTCATCCTCGAATATGTTGAGAAATTATTTAGGTCCTTTTGTCTGCTCAGTCTTACCATTGCTTATTTTAGTATAGGATCTCTTCAGGTTCAGTTTCTACGATATCTTCACCTTGGCTGCTTTGTTCTTCTGCTGGCTCTTGTTGTTCGATCTTAGCGATGAAGCGGAACCATCGTTCTTCAGATGTTTCTCTATATACTAAAAGTTGTACAGTTGCGGGGAGTTGTTGTTACTCCACTAACTATCTTTATTTGCGAGCTGCTTGTTGAGTTTTACTTGAAGCTATCTGACACCCCAACTAGGAACAGATCACGCTATACTTTCGAGTTGAAAATACAAAAACAAATATTGGATCGTGGCTTCAGGTTCGCTCGAGAAGTGTCACAGAGAAATTTAATGAAGTCATTTCGAAATGAACTTACATTGACCCTGACGGCAAGCTCGAATATGTCTGTTTCAATCATAAATTAATTAATGAGAGTTTATAGTTTTCCGGCCTGTGACTGAAATTTAAGCTTTTTATTTTCGACGCTGAGCTTTATAATTATGGAGAACTAATCGAGCGTTGCTTTACATTGAGCTGGTTAGATTACATAAAGAGCGCGTTCTTTCAAATCTGGACTGAGAGTTACGGGATTGCTCAAAATGGCGGTGTGTACAAATTTGTCGTAGGCTGAGTACTTATTTAATCGTTATGTACTGATATTGCTATTTATATTTGGCAGTGGTTGTCTAAGACAGAGCACTGATAAAAATTAGCACCAGGAGCAAGTGGTAGAGGTACAGATACTTTATTCGGCAGTATTCTTCTCCAACCAAGAATGTTCACAACTTACTGATCCATCTTGTCCTTGGTTAGGATAATCCTGGAATCAGTGGTGGGCTCAGCGGGAAGGAGCTTAAAGATTTCAGTCATATTACTTTAAATTAAATAATAAATAGAACTAGCATGTAATCAATATTTTTTCTTGGTCACTATTTCATAGAACTCATCGAACGTAAAGTACTCATTTGATGTAGTGTTGTTCAAAATATGAGTGTTATGCATCATCTCCACAATTTACTCATCGTTCATAGTTTATCCTAACTATCTGGCAATATTTTTCATCTTCTCCAAATTGATAAAGCCTTAATCATCTGTGTCATACAGTGCGAATATTTTCTTAAGTCCATCTTTGGATTTTGTGTCACCCAATCTGTTGCATATGATCTCAAGAAATTACTAAAAATTAATAGGCCTTCCCTTTGCAAGCAGGTCGCTTATCATGAGAAAGACAACATTATTTCTACGATCAAGACCAAGCTATTCTAAAATTTTTTGAATTTATACTGGATCAATTGTTCCTCCATGATCCTAGTCAAACAAATCAAACGTTGACTTCAGTTAGTTGATGTCTTGCTCAGAAAGGCGATCACGGGGTCCAGTCACCACCTTTGGGGGAGCACTTGGCTGTTTCGGCTTAGTTGGTTTCATTGGCAGTTAATCTTTTATCAATTATATTTTTCAAATCTCCGCAAATTTGCAAAAAAGTCTCTCAAATAAGGAACAAATCTTATCACTTTAATTTGAATCAAAGTTGTGTTTATATTTTATAAAAAATTATAACTTACATATGTCAGATTAACCTGAGCCGGTAGCGGTCGAGCAAGCTCTAGAAAAAACTCAGTAACAGCTTTTATAATAACAAAAACAGCGAGAAGAATAGGAGAGATTAAAAGAATAAGAAAGAAAAAGGCAAGAAGAGGAAGCTAGAATTAAGAAATAGGAGGATATTAAAAAGTTAGATGAGGCCCTTAAAGGAGCACTTTCAGGTCTCGCAAAGACTGCGGATAATTCTTTAATGACAAATACAAAACTTGTCCTTGCTGAAAAAGAGTTGTAGAGAATATTTCCTAATATCCTTCGATATAATCAAGTGCTACATTTGGATTTAAATACCAATGCACTTTCTTAAGTATCTCTAGTTACTAGCTTCCCAAATCTGCTAACACTTAACCTATCTAAGAATCAAATACCAGATTTATCTGTCTTCAATTGTGAATAAAAGCTTTTAAAACTTCAAATTTTGAATGTTTCAGGTAACAAAATAAAATAAGTTACTCAATTTACACTGCCTTCTCTGAGAAAGCTGAGTCTCAACGAAAATTAAATCACAGGGTTCAAAGATTGGAAGGGGCACGCTAATTTGTCCATTCTGTAACTTCGAAAGAACAAATTAAAGAAATTGAAAAACATTACCAATATGAAGAGCTTGAGTGAGTTATATGTTTGCTAAAACTAGATCAAAGATATAAGAGGACTCGAAAACCTAAACTCGTTGGTTAAGTTATCCGTCCGAAACAACAAAATTAATAAAATAATGAGTCCGTTTCCTTACTTGCCAGCGCTGACACAGCTGAACTTGAGAGAGAATCAGCTGGCGAGCATAAAGTAGCTGGCGAAAGTGGACGAGCACGTTGTTTCTATTAACATCTTGGCAAACCCAGCTAGCGATGAGCTGGGTGAAAATCTCAAGAAGGAAGTAGTCTGGTTGTTACCTCATATCTGCAAGATCAATAAGAGTCCAGTCACCGAAGAGGAAAGACTAGCTTTTGAAAAGGAAAGACTGGAGAAACTCGCCCAAGAAGAAAAGGAGAGAGCTGAAAAGGAGGAAGAAGCTAGGAAAGAGGAAGAAGCTAAAAGACTAGCCGAACAACCACCACCTGAATGAATAATTAATTATTATTAATCATTTAGTTATATATATAAAATTAAAGTGAAAATGACATCCTTTGAAAGTGAATAACAGTCGAAATAAAAGTTTATCGCTCTAATGCGTAACTTAGTTGAGTATTTTCCCCATAACCCACAGACACATAAATGAAAATCCAGCCCATCGACTCACTATTTATGAATGCTTGAATACTCAATAAATAAAAAGACTTTTCTAGTCTTTACACGATCACTCAAAGACCTTACGACTGACAGCCATGATTTTCATTACTAAATTGCTTCAGGATTCACCCCAAATTGTGGACACTTTATTGATGCGAGACAACTGCGACATTATTGCTAGAAAACAGAGTCCAAATGGAAGTGTAATACCGATCCATAAATTTCTGATCACAGGACTGCAGAGCTTCAATTTTGACCCACAGACTTTGGCGCAAATTGTCATCATTATAAACACTAAGGTTAAGTATCGAGCCAACACACTTTTTTGGTACATCATCATTGAAAATAAAAGCTTTGGTTACATCAATAGTGATAGCAGTTTACAAGACATATAAATTGATCCAAGCACACACGTTATTGGAATTTTTGTGGGAGATCAATAAACAGTAAGATAAATTCCTAAGACTATTTCTAACACTCAGAGCATGACCATGATAAGAAAGAATTACAGTGATCAAACCAAACAAAAATACTCTATATCGAAACCTGGCATTTTTAGTATCAATCGCCGCAACTGATTTTTATTTTGTATTAAATAAAGAAATAAGTAATTAATTCAAGGACAGCGAGTGTTCTAATATTTGGAATTAATGAATAGTTATATACATAGCTAAATGAGCTTCACTCAAAATACTGTGCGCACTCTGAATGATAGCTTCCTTAATGAGAGTCTTCAAAGCTTTGGTCGAGAGCCTCGCTGTTCGGGCTCTCGGGTTGAAGATGCCCACGTCTTATTGCATAGATAAGAAGATGGTGATGAACCCGATTACCTCAACTGGTCCACTAGCTAAACAGGAGAATTTGGAAGCTCTAAAACTGAGTTGTGCTGCCGGGCCTTCTTCACAGAGAACTAAACTATTCATCAGCCCGAGTCTGTGACGTATGAGTTTAAGGCTTACTCCTTCCCATTCAATAGGGAGAAGAATGATAGGCTCAAAAAAACTATGTGCTCATTTCTGAACTGTAGTGGAGGAATCATTTTCATAGGCATTACAGAAAACATTGTGACGAAGGAGCATAAAGTAAGAGGTGGAGTTTATAACGAAGCCGAAAAGTAGGAAATTCATAAAATTATGAGGCAAAATGCGTAACTGATCCAGCCGGAGATACTGGTTAATAAAAAGATGGAAGTCAGCTTTGTCCCTGTAAAGAGCGCCTCATATCCATACCCATACTTACTCGGGCGATATGTAGTTAAGGTTAAAATATTACAAGGAGTACGGGATGAGCTATACACAGTTAAAGGAGATCGAGGGGACGCTTTCTTATGTATGAGAACGGAAAATTAAGTACTTTGTTACAACATCAAGAGAGATTTCAGAAAAATTCTTAGTATTCAAAAAGAAAGAGCCCAATACCCAATTTAATAAGCACCTAAAATTCACATTTTTGCCTGTCGTCGACCATAAGAAGGTGCAAGGCTATTCCAAGAGTCAAATAGACTCTAAAAATTTAAAAATCAGAACAGCGTTTCACGAAGAAAGTCAAATCGCAAAAAATGTAGTGATGACGGTTCTTAAGGCTTGACGAACTTATCATAATAGAGCTACGACTTTAGATAGGCAGAGACTAGCACTACAAACTAAAAAGGTAAATCAAGATAGACCAACTTGTCAAATAAAAAATAGAATATTTTGCAAAGTGGAAGATTTTCATAAAAGATTGATCAATAAACAAAACGAGATCATAGCGAATTGAAAAATGTACCCAAAAGCTGTGAAAGAGTTATCGAGCGATTTTACAACACCAGAGAGTAAAGAGTAGTATAAAGAGTGAGTAAAAATGGCAGAAGTGAAGATAATTAGCAATTAAACCAGTCAAGCTAAAAGGTTTAGAAGAAAAAGTCAGGATATGAAAAATTAAATTAAACTATGCCTCATCATGATCAAAGATCATCAAGAAGAAATCGATAAAAATAGCCAATTTAATAATTATTTCCTAAAAATAGATAATCTTAGCTTGATAGAAGAAGACAATAAATTAAGAATTAGCAATAAGTACCCGTAGAGAATAGAAAAAAGGCACGAGAGAGGACAAGATCTTATAATAAAAAAACAAATTAAATAAACAACAAAGTATATTATCTAGAGAAATACAAGTAAATAACAATAAATAATCGCAATTTCAACTTTAACGAGTTTGTGATCGAGTTGCTTTCGATCAATAATAGTAGTCATCGAATTATTGCTTTTGTTGGCTTTAGTCCTTAAAGGATAAACTTTGTGCTCAGTGAATTCATCAGTCTGGATCGCTATACTTATGTCTAGTTTACTAACCTTCTCATATACAAGTTCGCTAAGTAAACAGATGAAAATTTGCTCAAGATGGTCTTCGCTAAGGCTTTCCAAAGTGAAAAAATGAAGAGTTCGAGTCGTGATACTGAAAAAGAGAAAAGGCAAGTTGACTATACTCATACTAAAAATAAAAAGCTGGATTTTTCAAGAAACTCAAATCGCTTGGAGCAAGACTCAATCAGTTTTGAGCGAGATGAAGGAAATAAGAAGGCAAGAATCATATTTAAGTTGACTTGCCGTTTCAAAATCATTGGTTACAATCAACTGCCTTCCTCATCAGTGACTTAACTAAAAGAAGCGCTCAAATTTCTTGATAATCTTTCTCAAAAGAAGAAGCATTTGGCGAGTGATATTGAGAGTAGTAGGGAACACATGCCCAAAATAAAATAAATTTTGATGCCTAACTTGTATTTTTCATTGCTTATATACTTGGAGATTCGGAAGTGCTGCCCTTCTATTTTATTCTGCTGATTCTTAGATAGTATTATTATGATAGTATTAATATTCTGGATATTATGGTGAACTAAAAGAGGTAAAAATAATAGAACTGTATTATTGATGCAACACAGTGTCATAATTAATGAAGAAATCGAAGCGCAACGAAAAACCTATATCTGATTATGATTTTTAGGACTTCGGTCTCGACAAAAATTTCAAGAAGCAAACACATCTAAATAATGTGCAAGATTTAATAACATACAAGGAGAAGCAGATGAATAACAAAAAACACCAGTTAGGGATCAAAAATACCAGAAATGACGATGAAAGTGAAATGAGTAGCGATTATTTGTTCGAAGAGGAAGTCCAGGCCCAGCAGAATGGCAGCCGATATGCAGAGAAGCAAGCAGTCGACCAATCTAAAGAGCAGTTACTGGAAACCATCAACAGGATGATGGCTAAAAACGTAATATATCCCTAACGCAGAAAATCAACAATAAAACTGCCTTCGATGTACCGATTCTTTCCGTGGAGGACTTCGCGATGTATGATGAGAGCCACAGCGGTGATGTAGCCTGGAGCAAGATGTCTTGTATTTTGGAGAATGACTATAAAATATACGGAGTTAGAGTTGATGCGATTGCCTAGTTTGTTAAGAAAATGTCAGATTCACTTGGCCGTAAAAATACTCAAACTAAAGATGGACCATAGAAGTAGAATGTGGTCAGCAACGAAAACAATAATTAGGCCAACTAGAGAGCAGCCAAGTACACATAGCTAATGTCAACTGAAGTAAAGAATAACTTGGTGCTCCATTTATAGAAAAACTCAGAAAATATAAACATTAACTTGAGAACAAAGCTGATGATGAGAAAGGATCCACTTTTTGAGAGAACAAGTCGGAGGTTTGATCACACCAGCTATAACAGCCTTTTTATGAATACATTGACCTTGACTGAGGGTTTATAAATGCAGATCAATGCCACTTAAGATCACGTATAACATAAAAATGGGTAAAATAGAAAAGTTGATGTTTAATATGGGCAAAAATAAATGAATAATGGTAATAAAAATCAAATAGTTGAACCAATTTCATAGTACAAGCACATAATCTAATCTGCTATTCAAAATCACGACAGGAGATAAATGAAAATAAATGAAAGCATATTCACATTTCGATTAAGGTTTATTGATCTTGGCGTGGAGCAATCCTTCGATGAGAATAGTCTCAGGCAGTAAAACAAGGATTATGCCAAAATTATAAATATGATATTATAAGGACATATGAAATCAGGTTTCGAACTTGGCACCTAACTCGTCTATTCTGAAAGCTAGAAATAATTGGTATAGTAAGGTAAATAATAAGAAACTCCAAGCCATAATAAAATACAAAACGATTTTGTTAATCTTAGCAATGCAGCGATTGAGATTAACACATAACAGAACAATAAAGTTTTAGATAACTATTAAGATATGAATATTAAAATAATAAAAAACCAAAAGACATAAAAAAAGTTCAAAATTATTAAATAGGTTATTTCAATAAAATAATTAACAGATGACCCAGATTTAAT
>APMI01000695.1_pt1 | contig 32979 bp, 33 predicted proteins | sample 667938 | NCBI WGS metagenome assembly APMI01 (sample SAMN01084076, study PRJNA167559) | wastewater metagenome | biome: Wastewater | place: Denmark: Ejby Moelle, Odense | collected 2011-11-28
AACGTTTCCAGAGTTGGCATTATAAATATTGTTCCCAGAAACATACCACTGCGAAGATCCGGAAGCACTTCCTGCAGAATTGGCATACATTGCATACGGAACACTCAATAATTGCGAAGTTCCTGCAATCGTGTAATTGGTTCCGCCAGATGGATCGGTTTCTGTTTTCAGATAAAAATTTCCTGATGACCAGTTGATTGCAGAGAAATTTCCTGCAAAAACGGTTCCGCTGCCTATTTGCAAAGTTAAAAGTCCGTTTACGTTGGTAGTTCCGTTATGGGTTTCGGCATAAACCAAATTTCCGGTAGGTGATCCCTGCAAAATACTTACATATACAGATACATTTTGGTTTTGTATTAATTGACCCGAAGCATTTCTAATAATGGCTTGGTAACTCATTTTTTGCGGTACTTGTGCGTAGGAAAACAATATTCCTAAAAACAGCGCTATAATTGATATAAATTTTTTCATGATGTTAATTTTGTTAATTTTTTTTATAAATTGTTTCAGTCAGATATTTTGTGTCCTCTAACTACAAATTTGTAATATGACATGGTGGAAGCCCCATCAAAATTATTTACATTAAACCAAATGGATTTTGGAGAAGAAATATAAACTTCGAGAGATGCATAAAAATATTTTACGTTACTGGTGTTGTCAATAGGTATTTGATCTAAAACGAAATTTGAATCCATAGAAACACTATAAAAAATAGATGTCAATGCCGTTGGATTCCCATACCCACTGAATTCGAAATGATAAAGCCCTGGGTTATTGATATTTACGATTAAACTTTTTTTGGGGTTGGAATAGGACGCCTGGCTTCCTGCAATTACAGTTCCTGTGTTATAAATTGTTTCTAGAATTCCATCATTTGTATTTCCTGCTTTCTTATACAAAAAGAATTGAAATCTTTCCACATTGTTATAAGCAGATGATTTCCAACTTGCATTTCCACTTGCGTCAGAAGTCAACACTTTTCCAGCACCGGGATTTCCACCAGCAATTTTAACTGTTCCAGCAATATCTATATTCCCATTGGCTTTAACAGCCAGACCTGTATTACTGCTAAATTCTCCACCTGGACCATCACTGGAAAATCCTGAAACTCCGGCATAGTTTCCATCGGTTTCAAATTCCCCGCCTTTTCCAGAGGAAGAAAATCCGTAAACAGCACTTCCACTTGAAGATTCTGCATGAACAGCATTACCGCTTTCCGCAGAAGCACTAACTGCAGTTCCCGCTCCCGAAGCATCTCCTACAATTGCCGTACTTCCAGTAGAAGTGCCATTATTTGTAATTTTGAAAGCAGGATTATTCGTAGAAACAGTTCCACTGTAAGGAACAGAAAATCCATTAGAAGCGTTCCCCGCATTTTTAGCATATAAAGCATAGGGCACACTCAACAATCTTGAGGTGGAACTTATCGTATAATTGCTTCCTCCAGTAGGATCAATTTCAGTTTTTATGAAATAAGGTGCGTTTGTACTCCAATCTATTGTAGAAAAATTACCTGTTAACGGAACTCCAGAACCAATACTAATACTAAAAAGTCCGTTTTGATTGGTTGTAGCGGTTTGATTCTCTACATAAACTGCAGTTCCTGTTTCATACGTTTGCAAAATTGAGATTTTTATCCCCACATTTTGATTAATAATCAGTGCGTTGCCAGCGTTTCTAACAACAGCCTGATAACTCATTGCATTAGGTGCTTGCGCGAGGGAATAGAAAATTCCTAAAAAAAGTAATATAATTGAAATTGATTTTTTCATGATGTCATTTTTTTATAATTTTAAATGTTTTGGTATTTTTTCCATCTTGCATTACCTTCAAAATGTACATAGATTGAGGAAGCATACTCAAGTTAAGTTCGTTTTTTTTCTGGTTCAACTGTCCTTGTTTTATGAGTTTTCCTTGTGCATCATACAATAGAAATTCAGAATTCTTGTAAGACTCTTCATGGAAATCTACATACAGTACATCTTGCACGGGATTTGGATACAGGCTAATGTTTTTCACAAGATTCTGTGTTTCCGAAGTTGACAATGTGGTGATTTCATAAGCTTGCTGAACACCTTCGCTTACCATTCCTGAAGACGAACTGTACGCGTGATACACGATTTGCCCCACAGAATAAGAAGCACTACCGCCGCTTCCATTTGAGTTTCCGCCAGAAGCAACAATGGCTTGCTGTGCTTGCATTTGACTGACTATTGAAATCAGAAAAAGGATTACTAAATTTTTCATGTCGTAAAATTTTTCATCAAAATTATTCCTTCGTAAAATTCAACAAAAGCAGAAATAGACAAAACGCATTTAAAATAGACGAATGAATTCTAATATTTTTTCTAAATTTGATGAGAACTAAAACTGATGAAATCCCTAAACTGTATCATTGCGGATGATGACGAAATAGACCGGCTTTTGACATTATCTTTCGTCAAAAGGTTTCCCGAATTCAACATACTGGGATTTTGCTCCAACACAGAAGAAGCACTGGAAATTATCAACCAAAACAAGATTGATGTCTTATTTTTGGACATTGACATGCCCGGTTTGTCAGGAATTGAACTCCGTAAAAAAGCTGCAGATATTCCCGTTTGTATTTACATTACTTCGCATCCGGAATTTGCTGTAGAAAGTTTTGAACTGGACACATTGGATTTTTTAGTAAAACCCATTAAATTTCAAAGATTTGAGCAAACCGCAAATAGAATTTTTGATTTTTTTGAAATGCGGGAAAAAGCCCAACTTTTTGAAGCAAGTATCGGTGGCGACATCATCTACATAAAGGAAGGACACAACCAAATAAAGGTAAAAATGCATGAAATTCTTTATCTAGAAGCTTTGAAGGATTACACCAAAATTATTACTCCACAGAAAAAACACTGCGTGCTTGCCAGTATTGGAAATTTATTGAAAGAGAAACAATTTCAATCTTTCATTAGAATCCATAGGAGTTTTGCCGTGCAGAAAAATTTTATTGAGAAGATGATGACTTCGGAATTATTGCTTAAAAACGGAACTCAAATTCCAATTGGCAGAAGTTACCGCGAGAATTTAAAATTTTTATAAAACCTGTTCTTAAAAAAATTGTTTAAAAGATGCTAAAAAAAATTTTCTTTTTCTTTTTTTTCAGCCATCTGATTTTTGCACAGATTCCGAAATCCAAGGATTCTCTGCAAATTTACCTCAATACCCAAGCAAAAGACACACTCTATATTCAGGCACTTAATGATTTTGCTTTCATAAACATTCAGGAAGGCGATTACGACAAAGCCGAACAAATGATTTCGCAAATGGAGCAACTTTCGCAAAAACTAAAATACAAAACAGGTTTTTACAAAGTTGCCAATATGAAAGGCGTAATCGAGTTCAGCAAGCAAAAACCCGAAAATGCCTTACTTTATTTTCAACAATGTTCAGAAATCATCAAAAAGTACAAGCTCGAAAAAAAATATTATCAAAATGTTCTGAATAATATTTTAATTATCTACGATCAATTGGGAGATCGGGAAAACGCTACGAAATACGCCATGGAACTCATTCATTTTCAGGAAAAAAACAAGTTGCATCCGCTGAAAACCAGTCCTTATGACCAAATCGGGAAAAATTTGAAATTCTATAAAAAATACGATGAAGCGTTGGTGTATTTCAGTAAATCTCTATTGATAGAAACACAAAACAAAAACCTCAGCGGAATGGCAATCTCCGAAAACAATATTGCTACTCTTTATGAGGATATGGATGAAAACACGGATGCAATTTCACACCTGAAAAAAGGGTTGCAATATGCCCAGAAAATTGACTATAAATTATTGCAAACCGATTTGCTTACCAATCTTGGAAGACTTTTTCAGAAACAAAATAATGACAAGGAAGCTGAAAAATATCTGTTGAAATCTGAAAAACTTTGTAGGGAACTCGATGCCAAGTCAAGCCTGAAAATCGTGTGTCAAAATTTGGGAGACCTTTATCAAAAAAAAGGTAAAGAACAACTCGCATTGAAATATTACAACGAAGCACTTCGTATTTCCAAAACCACTTCGGATCCACAACTTTCTTATTCTATTAATGATGTTTTGGCAAAATTGTATGCCAATAAGAACGATTTCAAAAGCGCCTACCAATTTCAGCAAGCCTCCATTTCTGCCAAAGATTCGTTATTCGAAATTAGGACGCAGGAAAACACCGAAAATCTTTTAAGAAAATATGAAGCCGAAAAAAAACAACAAGAAATAAAAACACTTACCGCCGAAAAAAACGTTCAAAAACTGCAAATAGAAGTCGCCGAAAAAAACAAAAAGTACTTCATTATAGGAAGTTTACTATTAGCAATTATCGGAGGAATGTTTTTTTACCAAGGCAGGAACCGGAAAATAGCAAATAAAAAACTGCAAATTTTGAACACAGAATTGGATAAAGCAAATAAAAATAAAGCACTATTTCTAGGAATCTTAAATCACGATTTGCGAAGTCCCGTTGCTTCTTTGGTAAATTTTTTGAAAATTCAGAAGAACAGTCCCGAATTGATGGATGAAGAAACCAGAAAACGTCTTAATTTGCAGGCGACAACTTCTGCCGAAAAACTGCTGAAAAACATGGAAGACCTTTTGCTTTGGTCTAAAAGTCAGATGGAAAAATTTGAAGTCCAAAGAAAAATATTCGCAGTTTCGGAGTTGTTTTCAGACCTGAAAAATGAGTTTTCTTGGGTCGAAGAAACCATAATACACTTTCAAAATCCCGAAAATTTGGAATTAGATTCCGACAAGGAATTTCTGAAAACCATTTTGAGAAACCTTATTGCCAACTCGGCAAAAATTTTGACAGATAAAACAAACGGAAAAATTGTCTGCGCCGCAAAAAGCACAGGAAACACTGTGGAAATCTCCATAAAAGACAACGGTGGCGGGAGCGATTTGGAAAAATTCAGCGCGTTATACAACGATCAGGGAAAAATTGGCATCAAAAACGGTCTTGGTCTGCACGTAATACGGGATTTGTGCAAAGCAATAAACGCTGAAATCAAAGTAAATTCCGACAAGATAATCGGGGAAACGGAGGTGGTCGTTTATATGAGAAAAATTTAAACTTGCGTTGGGGTTGAAAAAAGAGTTTATAACTAATCCTAAACAAACCCACTCACAAGATATTCAATCTCTGAATAAGCCCGTGAACAGGTTCATTTTCAAACTTTCCAGTAACCTTTATCAAACCTTTTTACAGGTCACTGAATAGATCACTTTCAGACTATGAAAAATTGGCTCAATTTGGTACCGACATAAAAAAAAATGCAGTAAAACCTCTATTTTACTGCATTTTGTACTATTTTGATTTAATAGTTGCGATCCGGACGGGACTTATGAACGTTCTACTTTGCCTTTTACATTGGGCGTTCACGGATGGTGCTTTTCAAAAGGACACCGAATTTTCCCCCTCCTATTTTATTACGTTTTGTAACATCTTGTAGGTTTATCAAAGATATGAAATTAATAAAACATGTGCAATAAATGTATAGGTTAATCGCGGATTAATTCTTTTACGATTTCTGCTTGCAGACCGGCATATTGGCAGAATTCTTCTATGGTGATAAACTGATGTTCCTCCTTCCCGAGTTTGAGTTTAATACGTTGGATAAGGTCACGGGAAAATCGCTCACTCCTGCCAGTTATTTTGGCAATGTCTTTCGGGTATATGCAAAGGCGTTGAGTTCTTGGTTTCATACACTATCTATGCTTGGACTATACTTTTGAGTTGCTTCGGGAATATCTTTTAACAAATGTAAAAATTTTCGGTTTTTGTTTGGTTGGGAAGAATGATTGCTTTTCGGCTAAATGTGCTGTAAACGGCTGTGCAATGGTGTTTTAATGATCTTTAATATGAAATTTTGCTTTGTGAATTCACCAGGGTTTGAGTGGGTGAACCTCAATCCCTTAAAATTAATCAATAAAAACTTAAAACAATGGCAAGGCAAAAATCAATTATCAAACTGGACGGCACCATCGGTGACATTACTTTCTACAAATCTAAAGACGGTTATCTGGCCAGAGAGAAAGGCGGCGTTCCGGCCGACAGAATTAGAAATGATCCTGCATTTCAGAGAACACGTGAAAATGGAAGTGAATTTGGACGCGCCGGAAAATCCGGGAAGGTGTTGAGAAACTCCATCCGAGCTTTGCTCCAAAATTCTTCCGACAGCAGAATGGTTAGCCGCTTAACACAGCAAATGGTGAAAGTGATCCAAATGGACGAAACCAATCCGAGAGGTCAAAGAAACGTCATTGACGGAGAAGCAGAATTGATCCAGGGATTTGATTTCAACATTAACGGTAAACTTGGAAACACACTTTATGTTCCGATAACCGCAACGCTGGACCGAGTTACCGGTGACGCCAATGTGGACATCGACGCATTTACTCCAACTGTGAATATCGCTGCTCCAGGTGGAACTACTCACTTTAAACTGGTTTCTGCAGGAATGGAAGTCGATTTTGAAAATGAAACATTCAACACCAAAAGTTCAGAAACCGCCATTCTTCCGTGGGATAATGTGCAGTCAGCAGCGGTGAATCTCGCGAATGCTTTAACTGCGAATTCAACAAAACCGTTATTCCTGGTTTTGGGTGTTGAATTCTATCAGGAGGTGAACGGCGAAAAGTATCCGCTGAAAAACGGGGCTTTTAATGCGTTGCAGGTGATTAAAGTGGTTGGCTTGTAAGCAGTGTAACGATGTATCAATTTAACAATGTAACAGTGTTTTGAAGTAATGAAACTGATACTTGAAAGACGGTATTTTTCTTCCGGAACGAACGGGACATTGTACTTCAACGGGCAGGAAATCTGTAAAACTATAGAACTGCCGTGGAATGAGAACCAACGAGGAATTTCCTGCATTCCGGAAGGGATTTACCGAATTAATAAACGCTACAGTCCGAAGTTCAAATTGCATCTGGAAATATTGAATGTGAGAAATAGATCCTACATTCTTTTTCATCCGGCTAACAATGCCAAAAAAGAACTTAATGGCTGTATTGCTCCGGTTGCTGAACTATCTGGAGAAGGAGTAGGAAGCCGCTCGCGGCTTGCCTTTGATAAGCTGAAAAATTTGGTCTTTCCTTATCTTGAAAGTGGATTTGTGATTGAATTAACGATAAAAAAAGCATAACTATGAAAAAGGTTGTTGAACGAATGAAAGAACCGACACCGAAGTTTTTCAAGATTTTGAGAAATGTCGGGCTGGTTTTGACGGCTGTCAGCGGCGTGCTTGCTACGGCTCCGATTTCACTTCCTGCTGCGTTAGTAACAGTTGCGGGATATTTGACCGTTGCAGGGGGAATTGCCAGCGCGGTAAGTCAGGCAGCGGTTTATCGGGACGAGTAAATGTATGAATGTTGTAGATAACTCCACGAAAGTGAGCACGGCTTTCGGGACATTAATTACTATATTTGCGAATATCAGTCACAACGATTTGCTGAAAACCATGATTCTTGCAGCAGTTGGTGGCGCTTCAAGTTTTTTGGCAACGCTGTTGGTGAAATTTTTGATTTGCAAACTAAAAAATATTCGTTCCAAATAAAAGTTGTGGTGACTTGGGAACAAAAAAGGCCTTCCGGTTTCGGAAGGCTTTTTTGGTTTTTTGAAAGAATTACTTTTTAGGTTTTGGTGGCTTGAGTGATGGTGTATTCCCTGGTGTTTGTTTGTTGTCTCTCTGCCGTCTGTCGGGTTTTCCCGTTGAATCGGCAATTCTTTTAGGTCCTGGTTTAAGTGCCATGATTTTAAAAATTATGTTGTTTCTTATCACCAAATTTAATCAAAATGCTGGAAACCAAAAACTTCCCGAAGGAAGTTTTTTGAAATTAAACGGAAAGGTAGTAACGGCGGACTAATGAGTTTCTAAGTTCCTGCACTGCGTTTGCCTGCTGTTGGATTTTCTGCTCTAGTTCCCAAGTAGCTTTTATTTTATTCACCATTTCGGGAGTTTTGCGGGACTTTTCAAAGGCGGGCTGGATGAAGTTCCGCATCAGGGTTTTCAGGTCGCATAGGCGGAGCATTTCGATGACCGATCCGCAAAGGTGTGGATGAAAGAAACCGTGTTTCCAAAAGGCATAAAATGTCCAATAGTAGGTTTGGAGTTCCTCCGGACTGGTAATGTAAATGATGTGGCAGTTCGAGCACGGTTCAAGCATTGGTTTTCCTGCGTTTCTTCCTCTTGAAAGTATGTAAAGAGCCGTTTTCGGGGCTGGACTGTGGACTGAGTACGTCCGTACTTTGTGTGTGAGCATAATTTTGGTTTAAAAAATTTTGCTCCGCGAAATATTAACTAAAAGAAAAAAAAGAAAAAAAGAAAGTGATCCACCCTCGTGGAAGGAAAATGCGATGCAATATTTTTTTGCAAAAAAGATGGACGTACTATTTTTCACGGCTATCTTTTTTTCAAAAAACCCTTTAGGGCTTGATATTGTCAGCGCATTTTTCCTGACAACAGAAATTTACTTTCTTTTTTTTATTTATTCTTATCCCTAACCTTCGAAATATGAACTCAAGAAACTTCGATTTTTGATGATAATTGCTTATTATACGGACACTCAAAGAGGTGGGAAGGATTGGAAAAGACAGTGATATGGCTTTGTGAATATTTGGAACAAAGACATATGACTTTGGCGGTGACGGAAGTGTATAGACGGCAGAGAAAACCGGTTGTGCAGCAACCGAAAAGTGAATGCCGGCTATATACTGGAGGAACTTGGAAAAGCGGCGGCAAAACGGGGAGACAAACTCGCAGAAAAATGGTGCTTTTCAACAGAGTCAAGATACGAGAACGGAGATACAAGACGGAATGGTAACAGGCGGTTGCAAAGACAGCGGTATGGAGCACTGAAAGAAAATGCTTTGCTGGGGAATTTCCGGCACGCGCCACAAACACACTACAAACCCTTGCCTATGAAACCGAAGTGCTTGTGGTGTGTGGTGAAAATATGGCGGTGGAGAAAGCAATTTTCTTCTGTGTGGAATACTGCTGTGCGCGGTGCTGGAAGCGACTGTATTGCCACTAAACTTATCCACTGAAAAAAAGCAATACAGTGGCTGTAGGAACTGGCTCAATCCCGAAACTCTCTGCACCATTTTTCTGCATCCTTGAATGGGTGGTTGGGGTTTTGTAGGTTTTCCATCAGGGAACTGACCTTGTAAATTATAACTGCATTGGCGGCTGGAAGGCGCTGGCTCCTGAGGGCTTGCCCGAAGGAAAGGAAAGCATTTTACATAATGCCACATTATAGGCAATTGGCTCTGGAATGTGAGGTAGCGAAGTGGACGAACTCCCCGTTGCGCTGGAGTTTGCGTATAATGTTCATTATGTAACTTGCTGTGGCAGAGCGGAGATTATTTTACCTCGTTGTTGAACCGTGTTGCAATAAAATCTTTCACTTCCGGCACGTAATATTGTTTTATAAAGTATCCTTTTTCGTCTTCACCAAATTCATGAGCTGTTACTTTCAGCCGACCCGTAGTTCTTTTATCCTTGTAATTTTGGATTGTTTTTGGCTGGTGATAAATAATGTAAAATTTAATTGTGTTGACTGCTCTCCTTAAATCAAAATTCAGGATTTTATTATTGATTTTTTCATAAGCGACAAAACCTATTTTCCTATTCTCTTTCAAATGAGTTAACGCATCACGCAGTTTTTTAATTTTTGCAATCATTTCTGCTTTTCTAGGGTGATCCTCGATAAAGTTTTTTCCAGTAACCGCAGGCATTATAACCTTTAGCTTGTCCTCAAACTTCATAAACCGTTCTATATATTCTTTGGTGACCTGTTTTCCTTTATAATTAATCTTTGCATAATCAGGAAGGCACTGATTAATAAAAGCCTCAAGTGCAAAAAATGAGAAAATTACACCAATAGAACCTACTTTAAATATATAACTAAAAGCTACAGAACTCTTCCACCTAAATTCACTTTGCGGACCTTTGTAACTATCCAAAAAATACAGTCTAGCCTCCTCTATCTGTGGCAGCACATCATACGCGACAGAAAAGTAATATGTTACAGGATTTCCTTCCAGCAGTTGAAAAATATGGTTTTTATACTTTAATTTATTAATTGCAAAAACACCATTATCATTAATCACCATATAATGATTAAGCGGATTTTTGAGTTCCTTTTTTAATTCTTTCTCCGATTTAACAACCTTATTTTCCTTTCTATTTAAACTCTTTCGTATACTTTTCAGTTCCTCTTTTGGCTGATTGACAAAACTTGAGTAGGTTATTTTTGTGCCCATGTTTATTATAGTTTTCCAAACGCCTCTTCCACTACTTTTGCAATCCTTTTCCGGCGGTGCGAAAGGAAATCACGGTAATCCATTTCCTGCCATTTTTCAGGTAGAGCATGCCAATATCTCATTTTCGAAAGACTGTCTTCATCGAAACGCTGCTCATAAAAAGGCAAATAAACTTTAGGTTCTTTATCGCTAATAGCAATATTGTCGCTCCACTCCACCAAGGCAAAATTGGCAATCTGATTAAAATCCCGACTTTCAGTTACCCCATGTCTCATTAACCACGCCTTCGGAAATAAATGGTGCCTTTCCAACGGGGATTTATTGGCTCTTAAACCCGACTGGAGTAAATCATGTACTTTCAGTTTCGAGAATAATCCTAATGCATCATGAATATTTAATGAAGCGTAATAAGCAAACAAAGACGGTGAACGGAAAGAAGACGTTGCCAAATCCATCGGAAGTGTTACTTCCCAAAAATCGCTAGTTAACTGTGAACTAATTATCTCATTCAGCAGCGAAACAAATTCTTGTGCTGAGTTTACGGAACGCAATTTCGCCAAATCCATTTCCATCGCTGTTTCAGGTGAACTGGTATACCGACCGGTGATGGAAGACATAAAAAACCATCTGGCTATCAAACGCCGCAATTCGTACAAATCTACTTTATAATCTACCCTGCCAATTAAGAAAAGCACATAGGCGTACAAAATATTGTTATTGGAAGAGATGAAACTTTCGTTGCTGTAGCCCGCCTGCTTTAAGGATTTCAGGAATTCATGCCAATTGGTAAGGTCTAATGTGTGTGCCTGTGCAACTTTCAGTTTTTCGAACTGCTGATCCCGGCGTTCTTCGCTGAACTGTCCGGTTTCCAAATCTTTTCCGCGTAAAATGCTGTAGATATACTGCAATCTTGCTCTTCTAAAAGCCAAACCAACGGCTACCCTCAGCATCTGATCCGGTTTGGGAACAATGAGGTAATTAAACGGTGTGGCATGAGATGTGGAAGGCATTCTGGCATCGCGGCAAAAGTTTTCAAGATTGGTTCTGCCTTCGTCCCAAAACACACTCATCAAAGTTAGGATAAAGTCTGCCTGGTTCAGCGTTTTTCCCTGCGAATTAATTCTTACAAAAACATCGGCCACCTGTTCCTCGTCAATTTCCTGCGACAATTCCAAGACTGAAAATGGATAAGTTTCAAGGTTTTTGAGATTGTTGAAATTCCGGCGTACTGTTTTTACCTCATCAGAGGACAGTTCTCGGTACTTTTTTAAGTTATCGATATATTCATCTGTAATATCAAATATATCAGCGTCTTCTTTCCATACTTCAGAAATATTCTGATAATACCGTGGATCTTTTCGGATTGCGGCATCCGGAACTTCAAATTTTTCATCCAATGGATTGAAGGCAATTACAATATGCGTTTTTGTGTAATTCTCACGAATTACTTCCTGACCTTTAATAACTGCATATAAAGATGTTAAACGCTGTTGCCCGTCCACGATGAGCAATTGAGCCGCTTTTTGTTTCTGACCCGTACCAATGCTTTTAATCCCGTTAATATTCGCATTTTCCCAAAAAAGGAGATAACCCACCGGATAACCTTTGTACAGACTGTCAAACAATTGGCGGACTTTTGTATCCGCCCAAACAAAAGGCCTCTGAATATCAGGAAGCCCAATCGTTCCCATATCAATATTGTTGATTAATCCCTGAAGGTTGTATTTTACGTCTTTGAAAAGTGTTGCCATTTTTATTTTTTTGTGAAAAGTACTTCTGAAATAATCTCTCTTAATTTTGATTTTAAATCATAGTCAATATCCAATGAATCTGCTTTACCGCAAAGGTTAATTAGTTTTGCATAATTGTCAATTACACCTGCTACTGCTGGATTGAACAACTCTTTCAACTCGTTGCGTTCGCGTAAAATTGGACTAGCCAAAATTTTCTGTTCAAGAGTGCTTCTTAAAGATGCTGGTTTCTTCGATTTCAACATTTGAAAGTAATCTTTTTCAAAATCTTCTAATGAAATAAACTGGGAGGAAATATTATCAAATTTTTCATTTAGACTTTTCATGGTTGCTCTGTGTTCAACCCATACCGCCACTTTATTTACATTATCCTTTTTTGGAACACGAATAGTCAAATTATATTCTGGCTTTACTAATGGAATTAAAGTTATATTACTAACCAATTTAAACGAACCGCTTCCTAAATCATTGTTAATTAAATTAATAGAAGACTTAATTATTCCAACATCTTTCAATTCTCGTTCAACTGACTGTGATAAAGTCATAGAAATTTTAGATTCGTTTAAATCTAATGTTTCAATTTTAAAAACTGTTCCTTTATCCTTTTTTGAAATCTGATCAAAAAGCAAAATTGTATAAACAAATGTGAATGCAGTTCCATACTCTCGGTATTTATCAGAGACTATCGATCTAAGAAAATACTTATTATCTCTTGATTTTAGTACTTTGAATTTTCTACCTTTTTTAAAAAAATCATGGTTTGCCCAAATTAAATTAAACTTTTTCAATTCACTATTAAAATGCTGCTTTTTCAGAAAATTAATGTGTGTGGCAACTTTTAATTCATCATAAAACTGATCTTTTGCAGTGTATATCGCCCGACACTTTACATCTTGGTAAACTTTTCCGCCAACAGAAGATAATTTCGGAATTTCAAAGATCATGTCTGTATTTTCTGCGTCAATATTTTCATCTTGCTCATTCACAAAATAATTTGAAATTTCATTACTAGAAAGTATTTCTGAAAGATATTCATATTTTTCTGTCCATTTCTTAACCGCGTTGTAAGCACCTCCTATTCTTTCTATGGCAACATGAAATTCCTCTCCGTCTTTATTAAATCTTTCACAAACTTCGTCTTTCAACTTCTCATCTTCAATTAATGCTATTAGTTTTGAAAAAGGCAAAAAATTCTCTTCGTTATCTCTAAGGTTAATACTCTCTGTGCTAAATGTTGTACGGCTCATGATTTATATTTTTTTGAAATATTATTAAAAATTTATTTTTCTTCTTTCACCAACTCTCCATACAGCCCAAACAAAAACTCCATTCTTTCGGTTTCAGTTTTGAAGTTTTTGGAAGAATATGCTGCATCCACGGCTTTATCCAAATTTTGGTGTGCCTTGAGCAGAACCGGAGGCATTGTTAGCGGATCGTAAAGATCGGCAAGCGAACTTTGCGGAAACTTCTCGCGGGCATCCAAAACTTCCTGGGCGGCTTTTTCAATATTGGCAATGTGTTTTGCAGAAGGATTTTCAGGCCACGGATAATTGTTGTAAACAATTTCATTTGAGTAACGGTAATCACTTTTTAATCTACCACAAACATGAGAAACCCAAGTCATATGCATTTTTGACTGTAAGATACCGAAATGGAATAATGACGCATTTGCAATTACACTTCCTGTGTTATTTGCAATAAAATCAGGTTCGAAAAATCCCATAGGAATTACACTTCTGTTCTCTGATGAAGTTAAAGGAATAAAGATATAATTGTTTTTAGGTTGACGAATTTCTCCAAACAAAGTTGGAGTTAATGCAAGTTTTCTTGTTGCTTCCCTACTGCTTTTACTTCGCAGTTCTTTTACATTAGAAATTCGTTTTTGTAATTCTTCGCTTGCCCTAATCTCAGAAGGTAAAGCTTCAGCAAGCCAAATACACCATTTCATACCACCATTTAAAAACTCATGTCCACTCACTAAAGGTTTTAGAAATTTACTCTGTATTAAGTTATTTTTTTCAAAAAACGATTTTTCTTCTTCTGAAATAAGGAAATTCCCTCCATCGTTTGGCATGTTACCAAAAGCAATTGTCGGTATTTTTGAAATTGGTATACGTCTTTTTGTAAGTAAGATAGTTTCTGCATCCACCAAATACGGGTTGATATTTTTGGCTTTTATTTCGTGCGGTTCGCCTTTTATATCTTCATACACGAAAATCCTTTTATCTTTTCTGTCTTGGGTAGAAAAACCAACGATAATACAATACACTGCGGCTTTTCCTTTGGCTTCATTCGTCCATTTGAAGGTGCGGTGCGCAAAATTGATTTTAATGTGGTACTTTTCCAACAGTTCGCCCCATAAAATGGAAGTCTGTTCGCCCTGAACAATGGAATTGGTGGATACAAAAGCGGCTTCAATATTGGTATTCTGAATGTATTTTGCGGCTTTTGCATACCACGCCGAAACATAATCCAAAACGCCGCTTCCGGTTTTGCCGTTGAATTCTTTTACCACTTCGGCTCTCTGAACTGCACTCATTACTTTTGAGCCTACAAAAGGTGGATTTCCCAATATATAATTGAGTTCGGTTTTCGGAACCAAAGTTTCCCAATCTGTTGTTAACGCATTGGCGTGAAGTATGTTTGCAGACTGTTTTAAAGGAATTAAAGCGATATTTTGCCCGAATTCCAAACCGATAACCTGATTCATTTGGTGATCAATCAGCCACATTGCGACTTCAGCAATACGAGCAGGAAATTCTTCGTATTCAATTCCGTACATCATATTCACATTCAGAAACAAAATGTCGCGTAGATTGAGAACACCCTGCACCTGATCGCCTTTTTTATAGAGCGCACGCAGGACATCCAGTTCCAGCATGCGCAATTCCCGGTAAGTAATAACAAGGAAGTTACCACAACCGCAAGCCGGATCCAGAAACTTCAGCGTCCCGAGTTTTTTATGAAAATCCATGAGTTTAACCCTGGAATTTTTTACGCTTTCGAATTCACGGAATAAATCATCCAGAAAAAGCGGCTTAATGAGTTTCAGAATATTCTTCTCACTGGTATAATGCGCACCAAGATCGCGACGTTCCTGCGGATTCATTACACTCTGAAACATCGAGCCAAAAATCGCCGGAGAAATCTTACTCCAATCCAGATAACAACAGTTGATCAGCGCCTGACGCATTTTTGAACTGAACGCTGCAGGAGGAAGCATTTCTTCAAAAAGTTTTCCATTCACATACGGGAATTCCGCAAGTTGTTCATCCAGATTTTTAAGACGCTTATCTTCAGGTGTATTCAAAACGAAAAACAGTTCATTGAGTTTCGCCGCCAAATCAGAACCGTCTTCAGAAGTCCGTCTCTCAATATAATCCTGAAACTGCTGCTTGTTGAAAATGGACGTATCCTCGGCAAAAAGACAGAACAGCAACCGCACCAGGTAGACTTCCAACGCGTGCCCGGTATAGCCGATATCTTCCAGACTGTCATGCAGCTTGCCCATTCTTTCCGCCGCCTGAATGTTCACAGGATCCTGCTCTTTATAAATTCTTTTCTGATAACCCAGCAAAAAGCCAAAGTAATTGACATTCTGAACCAAATCTTTCAGTTTGAATCTGTTAATTTCGTCCGTTTCCAAATCGTATAAATGGAAGTTTTCAAAATCACAGATCAGAATCAGTTTCGGGAGTTCGTTCTGGGGAAGGTTTTGGGTGTATTCTTTCGCCTGCCTGAAGGCTTTTTCCAAATCCTGTCCACGGCTCTTCATTTCCACAAGAATATTGGCTTTCCAAAGCAGATCGATATAGCCATCTTTTTCGTTAAGTTTTTTTACTCTGTGTTCAAAAGTGGCAAATTTTCGGCGGTTAATCCCGAAAACATTAAAAAAGTCAGTAAGAAAAGATTTGCCTTCGGCTTCTTCGCGGGTTTCATTTTCCCATTCTTTAGAAAATGCAACAGCACGGTCTTTGATCTCGTTCCAGTTGAGTGACATTCAGGTTGGTTTTTTTTAATACAAAAGATTATAAAAATAAGCAAAATTAATTTTATTTTGAAATACTGTGGAAAAGTAACCTGACAAGGCAACAAGTAACAAAAAGATAGGAATTGATACAAATTGGATAAAAACAGAAATTTTGTATCCTGTTTTCAGTATTTTTACATCACTAAAAACCATTTGAACATGCCAATCTATGACATTCTTTTCAACTATCTCGATCAATACGTCGCTTTGGATTCTGACGAAAAGCAGATAATCAGAGAATTAAGTCTTATAAAGGAGTTTAAGAAAGGAACTCTGCTTGTAGAAGAAGGCAAAAGATCCAATGAAAGTTATTTTGTTTTAAAGGGAATCGTAAGATGCTATTATCTAATTGACGGCGTAGAAAAGACAACTGAACTTTATTCTGAACTGGATGTTATTAATCCAATTTGTACTATTGAACAAAGACCTTCAGAGAATTATATTGAATGTATGGAGGACAGTGTGATATTAATTTCGACTCCAGAATCTGCGCAAGCTTCTGCTTTGAAATTTCCTAAGTTTGAGATGCTCTGCAGGATCATTTCAGAAAAACTAGCCGCAAAAAAGTTAACGGATTTCAACAGCTTTAAAACCTCGAGTCCCGAACAGCGTTATTTGAAACTTCTAGAGAACAGACCCGGTCTTCTGCAGCGAGTACCGCAGTATCATTTAGCAAGCTTTTTAGGTATTACTCCACAATCATTAAGCAGACTGCGTAAGAGGATTGTTCAGAAATAACAATTTTTATTAAAGAAAAGTACTTCTTTCTATTTATCAAAAAATTTATTAACTAAAGTGAACGTGTTCTAACGTATCACCCATCTACTTTTGCTGTATCCTTTTAACAACAATTAAAAAAGATATGCGAAAGAAAATTCTATTTACCGGACTTGCTTTCATTTTTGCAAGCGGTATTCAACTAAATGCACAGTATGTTAAAGAAGATAGTACCTACAAAAAAAGATTTGTCGGCAGTACTTTGTTTTTATTGGGTAATTTCAGTAAAATTAACCCTCCGGGTTTTGTACAACTCAATTTTGGCTACCGTATTACCGGAAAAGACGTGATTTCTCTTGAACTCATTACCTGGAAACATGCATGGCCACTCGGTATTAATCCGATTTATAATGATCATTACGGAGAACCTGCAGAAAAATTTCCCGGTTACATCAGAGAATATGGAATTGGCTTGGCTTATCAAAGGTATTTTTGGAAAGGTCTCTATGCAGCTGCACATGTAATGCCTATGTGGCAAACTTATAAAAATGAAAACTCTGATAAGGTAGATGATGGATTTATCATATTCAACACTTATCGAGCAGGCTATCATATTAAGCTTTTTAAGGATAGATTTTTTATAGAACCATCCATTGGACTTGCAGGACGTCCTGTTTACACAGAAATGCCTGCTGGTTTTAAAGAGAAAGATGATAAATGGCCAAAATGGACTCCTGAACCGGGACTGCATTTTGGGATTAATTTCTGATCCCTTATGAAAGCAGTATTTTGCACAAAATATGGTCCACCTAATGTTTTAAAGGTTAAACAAACCGTTACACCCACCCCTAAAAAAGATGAAATTCTTGTGAGAGTAATGGCCACATCTGTAAACTCAGGCGACGTAAGAGTACGATCTTTCAAAGTCCCCTGTTATTTAAAACCAATAATGCTCTTAAAAATGGGTTTTAGAGGACCGAGGAAAGGGGTGCTTGGCAATGTGTTTGCGGGAGTTGTTGAAGAAGTTGGTGATAATACTTCAAGATTTAAGGTAGGAGATAGAGTTTTTGGGATGACAGGTTTTGATTTTGGCACCTATGCTGAATATCTAAAAATAAAGGATAAAGGAACTGTAGAGAAAATGCCAAGCCGGTGTACCTTTGAAGAAGCGGCTTCTTTACCTTTTGGATGGCATACGGCAATTTATTTTCTTCTGAAAGCCGGTATTGACCGATATGAAAAACAAAAAGTCCTCATCTATGGTGCTACCGGTTCAGTTGGTTGTGCAGCAATACAATTAGCCAAATGTTGTAATGCTGAAGTAACTGCAATATGCAGCACAAAAGGTGAAAACTTGGCTAAAAAATTAGGTGCAGACCATATTATTTCCTACAATACTGAAGATTTTACAGCAACTCACCAACGTTATGATATTATTTTCGATGCTGTAGGAAAAACATCCCGCTCAAAATGCCGACAATTACTGAATAAAAACGGAAAATATGTAACCGTTGGAGGATTAGATATGGCAAAAATTAAAAACATTCATTTGGAGATCATTGCAGACCTATTTGAAGAAGGCAACTGTAAAGCAATCATTGACAAAATCTTTACCATGGACGAGGTTGCCGAAGCACATCGATATGTAGATACAGGCCGAAAGAAAGGGGATGTTGTAATGATCATTTAATTCGCTGAACATGGATTATCAAAACAAAAAAACTGCACTTTCCTATTTAGAAAAATATGCAGAAAAAGATTTAGAAAGCATTACGAAATTATTCTCTGAAGACATTGTTCTTCGTGACTGGAAAATAAGAGTAGAAGGAATTGAGAAAGCAATAAGCGAAACAGAGAAAAATTTTAATGCTGCTAACACATTGCAAATTGACATTCTTTCACAATTTGAAAATCACAAAACCATAGCATTAGAGCTTAAAATTACCATCAACAATACAGAAGAGCTTTACGTTATTGATATTATTCAATTTAACTCTGAAGGAAAAATCTGTTTAATAAAAGCGTTTCGGGGAAGAGGCGATGAAAACAATTAAAAAAAATAAAAATTATGACACCCAAACTGTTCGAACAAGTAGATCATTATATTTCGGATCTATTAGCAAATGAGGATGAAATTTTGAAGAAAGCCATTTTATCACTTGACATAGAAGGACTGCCACAACACAGCATTTCCGCTAATCAGGGAAAATTTTTACAGGTACTCATGAAGACTTGCAACGCCCGTCGTGTACTTGAATTAGGAACACTGGGAGGATATAGTACCATTTGGATGGCAAGAGCATTAGCGGAGAAAGGAAAATTATTAACTGTAGAATTTGATTCGAAACACAGTGCTGTTGCTCAAAAAAATATCCAAAATGCGGGATTATCTGAATTTGTGGAATGTATTACAGGCAACGCATTAAATGTTTTAGAAGATTTGATTTTACAGGAAACAGAACCTTTTGATTTTATTTTTATTGATGCGGACAAACCGCCGTATGCCGAATATTTTGAACTTGCATTAAAGCTTTCACGTAAAGGAAGTATCATCGTTTGTGATAACGTCATAAGAGAAGGAGCTGTGCTAGATGCAAAGAGCATGGACGAAAAAGTAAGAGGAGTACAACGCCTGAACCAAGCACTTTCTAAAAATGATAAAGTAATAGCTACTATTCTACAAACCATTGGTACAAAAGAACATGACGGAATGGTGATCGCTGTGGTGAAATAAAGCACTCAAAATTATCTTTATTAACTTAAGTTAACGAAATGAGATATTAAATGTTGCTAAAATTGCTTGAATTTAAATCAATACAAGATGGTAAAAACAGCTACAGTCTTATTTCTTTTCCTTCAGATTTTTTGTTTTGGACAAGTAAGTATTTTACCGGGTGACAAATCCATTGACAAATCGCTGTTGAAATCAGAGACTTACACCATGGCTTATACTATTAACTATAATGGAAAATGGGTGCCGATTGGCGAGTATGTTACAGAAGTAACTTTTACTAACAAACAGCTACAAGTCAACACAACGTTATCCTTCACGAAAACCAATACTAAATGGATTGATAGTTTCATTACTGATGAAAGCAAGTTTTTGCCTGTAAAAAGCCTATCAGACCGGGACGAAAGAACACTATCCCTGTCATTTTCCAACAATAAAGTAACCGGAAATCACTTTGATAAAAAAACAAAAAAGGATAAGACCATCAATATGGATTTTCCCAAAAATTGTTTTGATATTTCAGTGTATCCGTATATCATACAAATGCTACCATTAGAGTTAGGTTACAGAGCAAAAATACCTGTGTTTGATTATGAAGCCGCAGATAACACCAAAATACATTATGCGGAAATCAGCGAAGTAAAAAGTGATGTTCATATATCTGATTTAACCGGCGAACACAAAGTGTGGAAAGTATCTGTTTTAGAAGGTAACAGTAAACATCATTTCGATTATTTTATCGATAAAAATACAAGAAGAATTTGGAAGATTAACGTTGTTTCAGCAAAAGGGGATAAAATCGTAATGACCAATACTGAAGCAGATTACAACCCTTTCAAAACTACATTTGACAAAAAAGGTACACTTGCTATGATAAATGACGGAAGTGCCGTAATAAAAGGAACCGCTTTCGCCCGCGACAATGAAAATGAGGGGGCACTAAAAGGAATTGCAATTCTCAACATCAACAAAAAACAGTTTGCGGCAAAAGGTACCGACATCGTTTTGATACCTTACACTTCATATTATAAAGAATGGATTGCACAAAATGAAAAACAGCGGAAGACAAAAGGTGCAAAGCCAATTCCATTGCCCAAAGATGCTTTTGACTGTTTTAAAAGAACCAAAGTATATGATGATAACGGCAGTTTTGAGTTCACCAATCTAAAACCCGGCGAATATCTTTTGGTTACAGCTTTTGGTTACACCCACACCTCACGACAAACCGAAGAAACAGGAAGAGCATCTGTAATCGTAAACGGCACCTATCAAGGTGACGAAGTTTACACAAGTGTTTTTGCTTATTCCTCAAATGCCACTGCTCATATTCAGAAAGTGGTCACCATTAAATCTGAAGGGGAAAAAGTGGAAGTTAAGCTTAAGAAAACTTTGTAGAAATAAAATAACAGAACCAAATTAAAAAATTAGCAATAAGAAAAAATTAACCATTTTATTACTAGCAGTATTTACATTATTCGCTTCATGCAGAAAAGATGATGACAATGAACCGGTGAATACTTCGCGCACACTGCAGTACAATTTAACCGGTAATTTTTCCGGAAGCAGTCTGATTGTTTCTTTTACTACAGCAACCGGTGGAACAAGTAATGAGCCGATTAACGCCTTGCCTTGGAACAAGGAAGTCACGTATAACACCAATGTAACTGCCGCTAATATTGCGGTTTCAGGAAACGGTGGAACGCCGGGACAGAATGTAACGTTAAAGATCAAAAGAGGTGGCGTCGCTGTTGGAGCACCCATAGTTGCTACAGCAGATGCTTCGGGAAGCTTTACTAAAGCTGCACCGGCAGTTGTTTTTTAATGAATTTTAGTATTCAATTATGATCATAAAACCCCTATACTGCGAATTGTCAACTAATGATCATTTATTTGAGAGTTATTTTATTGATGAAATTAATACTTTCAGTGAGCTCATCGATGTTTTCAATGACTTTATGGACAAATATCCTGACAAAAGTATCTTACTCACTCTGGATGATTTACGTCAAGCAGAATATACCAGTACGCACTCAATATTGAAAAACAGTCTTGATGAAACAGAGGGATTTGATTTATCCGGACTTGATCCTGGATGTTTTGAAAACGGAGAGCATATAGGCTACCTTTCCACACCATCAGAATTTTTTATCAGAAAAAAGAATTTTCTAAAGCAAGTTAGCAATATTGATTTTTCATATGTCTGCGACAATCGATTGTCAATTGATGAAAGTGAAGTTGTGATATTGAAAAATATCAACCTTTCTCCCTTGGAATATTTGGATAAAAGTATAATTCTCAAAATAGTGCCTGTTGATAAATCATATTTAAGCTTATGCGGATTTCCGAATGGATATTTTGTTTCTGATTTGGATCCAATGAGAATTATGCATTGGCAAAGTTTCTATATGAAAAATATGGTTATGAACTTTTTGGTGTTGGAGCTTCACTGTTGGGTTTTATCAGAAAAGAAATTTCAGAGAAGGAAATATCTCAAGACCTGATTAGTGATTTGTCCAAATTATATAATTGTACAGAAAGCATGTTAGAAAGTATAATTGAACCCATACAAAGCAGGAAATATATGTTTCTGAAATACGTAGAATATCTGCAAAAATGATAAAGAATGAAACTTAAATAACCGTAAAAGACAAATTCGAGAGGTAGGGTGCCTAACACCTCTTTTACTTACATTTTTTATATCCTGCAGCGTAAGCAAAATACAAAAGGAAAACTTAAAATCTGAACTTGCTTTGATACTTAAATCTGATCAGGATTTACGGGAATTATTTAGCGATTCAATAGTTCCTGAACGTAAAAAGGAACTTCTGGACATATACAAAATTTCAGATGAAGACTTCAAAACCAGGGGCTGGGAAATAACACAAGAAAATGACAGTATCAATTTGATAAAGGTTGAAAGTATAATTTCAACATTCGGTTATCCCGGAAAAAAAATGGTAGGAGATAAACTGAATACAGCTGCATGGTTTGTTATACAACACTCGAAACCTCCGGTTATTAAAATGCACTTTCCTCTTATTGAAAAAGCAGGCAAGAAAGGCGATTTAGAAAGAATCTATGTAGCTATGATGCAAGACAGAATGCTGATGTATGATGGAAAGGAACAAATTTACGGAACTCAAATAGCGGGAAGGTTATTCGTTGATCCTGAAACTAAACAAGAGGAATGGAAAACTTTTGTGTGGCCTATAAAGAGTTGGGAAAACGTAAATGAACTGCGTAAATCTGTTGGTTTTAAAAATTCTATTGAGGATTATTGTAAATTAATGAATCTGGAAAACCCACGCAAATATTCTCTCGAAGAAATAGAAAAACTAACAAAAAAGTAAGTATTGAGTATTCAAAACAACAAATTTTAAATTATGATTATTAGAGAAGCTAAAATTGAGGACATAAAACAAATTCAAATAATAAGAAATTCGGTAACAGAAAACACTTTGTCAAATCCTAACTTGGTAACAGACGAAGATTGTGAAGAATTTATGTTTGTAAGAGGAAAAGGTTGGGTCTGCGAAATTGACCAACAAATTGTAGGATTTGCAATTGCGGACTTGAAAGAAAACAACATTTGGGCATTATTTTTAGACCCAAAATTTGAAGGAAAGGGAATTGGACAAATTCTACACAACACTATGTTGAATTGGTATTTTGAACAGACAAAAGATAAAGTTTGGTTAGGAACAGCTTTTAACACAAGAGCGGAAATATTTTACAGAAAAGCAGGTTGGACAGAAGTTGGAACACACGGAACAAAAGAAATTAAATTTGAAATGACCTACGACAGTTGGACAAAAAGCCCGAAACGCTAACATATTCTATGACTATAGTGGGGCTGACAGTTGTAAATTCAATATTTGTGTTTCTGTTGAGTATTTGCAAAAATATTGGGCTGAAAAAACCTTAGAATTATTCATATAAAGAAATTAAAAAAACTAACAAAATAATAAGTCTTAAACATTCAACAATATATTCTTAAAAAATGGAACAAGAAATTTTAGATAAGATTAAAGAACTTGAAAATCGTTACAAAAGAATGAAGCATTTTTTTTCTGCATTTGTCGGGTTCTTAATTATTGGCATTTTCTCTTTAGCTTTTACCAAAACCGATAATTCCATTTTAATAAGAACCAAGGGAATTATCATTGAAGACGAAAATGGACGTGACAGAATTCTTATTGGGGCGCCAATACCCTTCTCAAAGAGCAGAGTAAGGACCAATGAGGAATTAGCAAAAAAATATTTTGCAAATGAAGTATATCCCAAAGATCCTAACAAATACATGGAATGGTATAAAAATTACAGGCATTCCGCTTTTGGTATGGTGGTTATGAATGAAAAAGGAATTGATGTGATGCAAGTTGGAGACCAGTTATCAGACCCTAATGTAGGACGAAGAATTTTTTTACCGACCGGTATTTTATTGAATAATCAAAAAGGGTTAGAAGTAGGTGGATTTGGTACTCACACCTTTGAAGATGGAAGAAGTGGTGTTGCTTTAGGTTTAGATGATCCGGGAAACGGCAGAGAGGCTTTTCATGCTTTAGTACTTTCAGACGGCACCCGAGCTCTAATACTTCAAGATCACAATGGAAAGCTTGTGCTTGGTTTTGGAAAACCTAAGAGCGAAATATTTAAGAGTAAAGACAGTTTAAATTTTGTCGGCATCAAATATTTTGACAAAAAAGATAATCTAATTTGGGAACAAAAAATGGATCAGTAACATTAGCGACATTACTAACCGAACGCACCCATAAAACAGAAATTTAATTATAAGATGAAAATATTTTTGACAATACTTGGACTTATCAATGGTGGATACATGTTCATTGATGGAACTTATTTAATATTCCAAGGAAAATATATCGGATCCATAAAACCAGGACCTTGGGCAGATTTATTTTATAAACTAAAAATTGATGTTTTCAAACTCGGACCATTTTTTGTTACGTTTGGAATACTTTGGCTTATTTGGGTTTATACTTTATGGACAAACCAAAGTATTACATTTATTTTCGGTATTGTAATTTCATTATTTACATTGTGGTATATTCCTTTCGGAACATTCGTTTCAAGTACCATTTTTGCCATTCTGCTGATATCTAAAAACAAATTAGGACTATGATAATACAAGAAGTACAAACAGACTATGTAAAACAAATTCAAATCAATATACAATTATAAGGATGAATTTGTAAGGTCACAATGCGAAGACAAGAATTTTAGACATAAACCCAACAAATAAATGAAACCTATCTTTTACCTATTACTCATTTTACTTGCAAGCAACGTTAGTTTTGCACAAAAAACAGATACCGTTTATATCAATCCGAAAAACATCAAAGTTGATCAATTAAGAGATGGAAAAAGCACTTATTTGGTTTATTTCAGAAAACAGAAAGATGCAATACGAACCATGACGCAGTTTTGGACGAGAGAAGTGAAAAGAAAAACGGAGAACGGAAGAAAAATTATAGAAGTTAAGCAATCCTGGGAAGACAAAGACAGCATTGTACACACAGCAACGTCAATTTTAGACGCTACGACTTTTAAACCTCTATTTCACGAAAACTGGTGGAACAGAAACGGTAAAAAATCGAAATCTGTTTATGATTACATGAAAAAACAAATTAATATTGACGAAATTGATACATTAAACGATAATTATGCAAAAAGCAAAGAAATGAGTGAAAAATTTTTAAAAACAACGGACACTTATCATCTTAACTGGCATATAGACCTTGAAGTTTTTTCAATATTACCACTTTCGTTTCATAAAACTTACGCCATCCCGTTTTATGAGGCAGGATATAAAGAACCTGAAAATATTTACTATACTGTTACCGGAGAAGAAAAGCTAAAAGGTTATAATAGCCAAGAGATCACATGTTGGATTTTGACGCATGAAACACCCGGAAACAAAGAAAAATTCTGGATAAGCAAAAAGACCAAAGAAGTACTTAAAATGGAGCAGGAAGTGAATGGCAAAATGTACCGACATAAAATAAAACTTGGCTTTAGTGACTGATAAAATCTATCGTATTGACAAAATGAAACCATGCTGTTTTCTACTTTTAATTCTTATAGCTTTAACACTACTACCACAATAATAACAAGTTTTATTTTTAACATAAATTCTTAATATAAAAGTTAAAAAATTTTTCTTACTTTTTAAAAATTATACACCACAACCAAATGAGAACAATTTTTCTAGTCTTCTTCATTCTAATAACTAACGTCAATATTTGGGCACAAAAAACAACCAAATATGCTGACTCACTCCGTAATGCATTTCACATCCCGGAAATTAGTTACGCAGTAGTTGAACCCAACAAGGTTTTAGAAATTGCAGCTTTGGGAAGACATTCAGTCAAACTAAAAGATACTGCAACGTTAAATGACCGCTTTCACATAGGTTCAAACACGAAAGCAATGACGGCATTTATCATTGCCAAATATGTAGAAAAAGGAAAACTGAAATGGACCACAAAATTCTTTGACTTATTTCCTGCCTGGAAAGGAATAAGCAATCCTAAATATGAAAACATCACCTTACAAGATTTGCTTTCACACAAGGCCGGAATACAGCCGTTTCAGGGAGAGGAAGATCCTGAAATACCGAATTTCAAAGGAACAAACCCTGAAAAAAGAAAACAGTTCGGACAATTTGTTTTAGGTCTGAAACCTGTAAAACCTGATGAGGAAAATCCATTTATTTATTCAAATGCCGGATACACACTGGCTACATTAATGGTTGAAAAAGTAACCGGCAAAAGTTGGGAGCAGCTGGTCGATAAAGTTTTTAATAAAGATTTAAAATTAAATGTACAACTGTCTTGGCCGGAAAACCAAAAACATAAAGATACATGGGGACACCTTTCTGAAAACAATCAATTAATTCCTGTTCCTTCAAATAATGATTATCGTTTGGATTATACAGAACCTGCAGGCGACATTAACATCAATTTGAAGGATTATATCAAATTTATTCGATTGAATTTGCAAGGACTTAAAGGTGAAAATAATTATTTGAAATCCAAGACATATCAGTTCATTCACAATGGAATTAAAAACTATTCCCTTGGTTGGTTTAATATTTTTGAGAACGGAAAAGAGCTTTCTGTGCATTCTGGCACAGGAGCCTTTACTTATTTCACAATAGTTCATATTGACAGAACGACGTACAAGGCATACATTATTTTCACAAACTCCTTTAATCAAGAAACCCAGCAAGGTGTAAGACTTTTGATGAGGAAGTTAAAGAGGAATTATTAAGGGGGTTGAAATCACCTATATATTTTTTAAAACAACCAAGTATTTATTATTCGAACATACTTCTTAGATTTTGAATTTTTGATATTGCTGCTGACAAGGCAGTAATGTGAGGCATTACAACCGCAATCAAGAAGAAAAATTTTATATTGTATATGGAAAGAAAAAGAACGAAAATCAACATATTTGTAACGATAAAAATATAAACTATTACATTTTATAAAATATTATAACACTTTTTGTTTTTTATATATCATTTTTATATATATTTGTAACCATAAAAAACAAAAAAATGTACACTGAAATTTTAAGAATCATTGAAGGCGGTCTAAATAAAGATCTAAAAAAAGTCAATAATTACTCACGAATTCTTGCCGAAAAGCTTGAGAAGGACGGAGATCAAAAATTGGCAAAGATGATTATTAAGACTCTTGAAAATAAACCTTCCACAATTGCAACTATGGACTCTCTTGTTTCAACTCCCGTAGATCAAGAAAGCAGAATGAATATTGTAGATATACAAATGCCATCCAATACTGAAGAAGAAATTATATTGTCTCCAAATGTTCAAAGTAAAGTAGAAGATTACATTAATCTATATGAGCATCAAAATGAACTTCTTAAAAATGGTTTAGAAATTTCGAATTCGCTTTTACTTTATGGAATTCCCGGGAGCGGAAAAACCACTATTGCAAAGTATATTTCGAATAAGACAGGCTTACCGTTAATTACTGCCAGATTTGATGCAATTGTTTCATCATTATTAGGAAATACTTCTAAAAACATTCGTAAAATATTTGAATATGCAGATGAAAAGCCATGCATCTTATTTTTAGACGAATTTGATGCTATTGCTAAAGCCCGAGACGACCAATATGAATTAGGAGAACTTAAAAGAGTAATTAACAGTCTTTTACAAAATATTGATACATTTTCAAAATCCAATTTACTTATTGGGGCAACAAACCATCCAGAATTACTAGACAAAGCAATTTGGAGAAGATTTAACACCATTATTGAAGTTGGACTACCGAATCAAAATGACGTCTATAAACTTATTAAGACCTTCAGTTCTGATCATCTTAACGATTTCCTCAATGACGACAAAAAAATTAACAGGATTATTCAAAACCTAGAAGGAAAAACTCCTTCTTATATTAAAACCCTTTTCAATAATATTTTGGCACAGAAAATAATTAAAAATAAAGAGACACTGGCATTTGAAGATGTCTTAATTGAAATTTTTGAATCCAACAATAAAGAAAGTACTACAGAAGATATTATTTCATACTTAAATGAAAATGGTGTTTCACAGGAAAAGATTACACAAACGCTTAATATCTCATTGAGACAAGTAAGAAATAATTTAAAAACAAAATAATTATGGAAAGGAATTTACCAATAAAATTTTTTCAGAAAAGAAATAATGATGAAAGAAATACTGAAGGCGGCGGTAGTTCGGAGCCACCAAAATGGTTCAATGAAGAATTAATACCGGAAAAAGTAGAAAATTTTATCGAAACCCTAAATGAAGTATCAGAAAATTTAAAAAATAAGCAGCAAACCGGAAATTATATTCCTAGCGTTGTTAAACTTACTTTAAATAATGATGCATTAGCAAAAACTTACCGAAAAGAAATCGCAAATATTTTCAACACTCAAAAAATAAACCTTTTTGGATTGAATAATAATGATGAAGTATTGGTTAAAATTGAGAACAATGAAGATCTAAATAAAATCACTACCAAGATTTCTTCAGCAAAAAAACATTTAGCAGGCAAAGGTATTAAGCTCGGTATTGGTGCGATCGAAGAAATGGAAGAATTTGAACCAGAAATTGATGTTAGTACCGAGGACATTGAAAGCGACGTGCTAAAAGTAAAACTTTTCAATTATGGAGATTCTGAACTAAATACGATATTGATTCGCGCTTTTGAAAAATTCTGTAGAGAAAAACAAATTAATTTCAGCCGCACTCTGTATTCCGCAGACTTAAATATTTTTAAAGTGCAACACCTAACGCTGGATGAGTTTAATGAATTGAAGAATTTTGACGGAGTACAAATTATCAGCGAAATGCCTTTCTACGAAGTTACGCTGGACGAACTTGAAGAAACTGAAACTATAAATGTAAAAATGCCTGTTGAAGGTAAGGAATATCCCGTCATTGGGGTATTAGATACAGGCATTGCAGGTATTCCACATCTTAAACCTTGGCTATTAGAAGAAAATTTTACAAAATTCCATAAAGATGACATAGATAAAAAGCATGGTACAGCAGTTTCGGGAGTAATTGTTTATGGTGATGAACTTGAAAACGAAAAGTATACAGGCTTTGAAGGAGCAAAACTTTTCGAGGCCATAGTTTATCCAAATGAACAAATGCTTAAAATACCTGAAGATGAACTTATCGAAAACATCAGACAAGCAATAAGTGAAAACAATCAAGTAAAAATATGGAACCTTTCGCTAGGAACGAGCAAAGAAGCCCATCTTGACGAATTTTCTGATTTTGGAAAGGCGCTGGATGAAATACAAGACGAAAATAATGTTCTTATATGCAAATCTGCAGGAAATTGTTTTAATTTCGAAAAAAATGCCCCAAGAAGCAGAATTTCCCAATCAGCAGATTCGATCAGAAGTCTAGTTGTAGGCTCAATTACAAAATCGAAACTACCAACTGATATAGCAGAAAAAAACAACTCTTCGCCATTTTCCAGAATTGGACCAGGACCTTCTTTTGTGATAAAACCAGATATTGCACATGTTGGAGGAAATGTTGGATTAAACGATCGTAACCAAACAGTAGTTAATGGAATTAGAAGTTTTTCATCTGATGGAAACACTAAATCTGTTGCAGGAACAAGTTTCTCCACCCCTAGAATTACTTCAATAGTTGCCGGTATTGACAACTCTCTAAATGAAGGCTTTAACCCTCTCCTCCTAAAGGCATTGACCCTTCATTCATGTAAATATCCTGAAGAAATGAAGATTAGTATTGATGAGAAATTAAAACATGTAGGGTTCGGGATTCCATCAAGTATTCAAGACATTCTATTTAATCAACCTAATGAAATAACTTTAATTCTTCAAGATACCATTCAAAAAGGAAATTTCATTGAAATTTTAGACTTCCCGTTTCCTCAATCTATGATTGACGAAGAAGGATATTTCTATGGTGAGATTACTTTAACATTAGTTACCTCTCCGATTTTGGATCCGAACCAAGGTTCAGAGTACTGTCAATCTAATATTGACGTGATGTTTGGCTCCTATGATGAGAAAAAAGACAGAGACACTACAATATCCACAGTGATAAATCCAATCGGACCAGATGGAAATCAAAATCTACTGACACACAGTCTTTATAGTAAGACTGCAATGAAAGATAACGAGAATACTTATAATCGAGAAAGGGTTCTGGTAGCATATGGCGATAAGTTCCAACCTGTAAAAAAATGGTCAATAAATCTTGATGAATTTACACCTTCCAATAAAGAAAAATATCTAAAAAGTCCTAAAAATTGGTATCTAAAAATAGAAGGACTATTCAGACAGGCCATTGAAAGCCGGAGCCTTTTACAAAGAATAAATCCAAGTCAAGAGTTTTGCCTTGTAATAACTATTAAAGATACTAAAAAAGAAGGGAATATTTATAATGAAGTTACGCAATTGCTTGATACTTACAATTTTTTGCATCAAAACGTAAGAGTAAAAGAAAGTATCAGAATTCAACTTAACAATTAAATTTATAAAGGCGTTACAAAAGAGAAGTAGTTTACCTCTCTTTTTTATTATCTCTTATCTGTTGATAGCTCATCATACCCAAAAAGGTTAAACATTTCACGCATTCTGGAACGCAGACGATTTCCGTAAATGGATTCAATTTCACCGGCAGTGAGGTTGGTGGTGAGGTGGGTTATTATTCCTTTTTCCTTGAAAAGATCGTAACGCGTGAGCAGAATTTCTGCCATTACATTGCAGTCGTTACCGAAATATTTGGAAGTGGTTTCGGTTCCGAGATCGTCGAAGCAGTAATTTTTTGGAATACGGTTGTCGTTGTACACGTTTCCGCGGGAATAGTTTTCTAAAACTTCGTAGCCAGACTGCATAAATTCTGAAACGATTTGGCGCGTGGAGGTCATCAAAAAGTTTTTTCTTCCGGAAGGCAGTTTTCTCATCAGTTTGAAAAGGGTTGTTTTTCCACAGCCGATTGGTCCGCTTAGCATTATTCCTTTGCTGAGGTCGATATTCATTTCTTTGGCCACTGACTCGTCCTGAAGAAACCAAGCGAGCATTCCGAAAATAATTCCATTTTCATTATCTGGAATGAGGAAGTCTTTTCCAAGATTTTTTTCTCCTGCTTTTCGAAGCCACGTTACTACTTCGCGGTAGTCGTAGGACATTTCTATTTCGTGATTGGGAAGTTGCATTGTTGCGGTGATTTTTGTTTTGTATTGTAGGTTTTAACCACCCCGTCATTAACAAGTTAATGACACCCCTCCAACGGAGGGGAATTTAGAGTTTGTCGTGGTATGATTTGTTGGTTGTGGCATTGAGGTGACTTGGTTTTGATTGTTGACTCTTCGACAAGCTCAGAGTGACATTGTTTTGTGAATTGAATTTTTGGGAATTTAAAAGCCAATTTCTGGCGCCGGCTTGCCAATTTTTCATTTTGGATTTTCCGCCAACAAGCCAACCATTGCTTTCGTAATGGTTATAGAATTTTTCGGCTTCTAATTTTGTGGAATCTTTTTCTTCAAAATACATTTGGACTTCGGAGGATTCCGGGGGAATTTTTGAGCCGAGTTTTGTAATGTGAGATTCCTCACTTTGCTTCTGAACTTCGTTCGCAGACCTGCTGTCTGAGTTCAAAATGACAGATTGAGATTGCTTCGCTTCGCTCGCAATGACGGTTTCAAAACTTTTCTTTTCGCGCAACTTTTCTTTTTCCGGTTCTGAATATTCAAAACTTAATTCGTCAATATTTTTTTGCGTGTTTACACTATGTTTATTGTTTAATATGTTTGTATTGTTTATAGAAGGTATTAATGCTTGTCTATTAGCTGTATCGTTTTTGATATGGTGCGGGTTCAATGCTTGTTCGGAGGTTGTTTGTTTTTTGTTATGCTTCTTATTCAGATTCTGAACTTCTGAATTTTCAAAATTGTAGAGGTTTACCAGACTGCCTTTGTATGGATTAAAGGATGGAATGTATTCGATATAACCAAAGTTTTGAAGTTCTTTGATGCATTTGTGATAAGTTCCTAAGGCTGAGATTTTGCTTAACCTCATCATCTCGTTTCGGGAAATGCTAATCGGGTTTTGGAAATGGTTTAATGTTCCATTTATACGGAGGTTTTGCAGAGTTCCTGAGGAAATTTTCAGAAGTGCTTTGACTTCTGAAGAGCGAAGCCACAACTTTTGTTCAGTAGTTTTGATATGGAACAAACTTTTAATTTCTTCCAGCAATTCGGTTTTGAATTCCTGAAGATCTTCTTTGGTGATGATGCTGACTGCCATAATTTTAGTTTTAAGATTATGGCTTCAAAATTGTATGTTTTGGATGAAACTTTTTCAGAAGGGTTACCGAATTTCTGAAAGATTTTTATTGAAAAAAATATAAAATCTATTATTTACAGTAATTCATCAGCATCGTCCATTTTTCTTGTAAGCACTTCTTTCAGAAAATCCAGAAATTTTGTTCTTGCATTTTTTCTTTCCCTCAATTCGAGGAAGCTGCGATGGTATTGTCCAAGATCTACATTAAACATTTTTTCAAAAAAATCTACTGTTGCATTCAGCTCCAATTGTCCGTGGTTAAGAACTCCTGCAGCATTTAAAGCATATAGTAATTCTATGAGAGAAACTTTTGTTCCTGTCCAATATACTGCTGATTTTGGCAGAACTTCTGACTGACTTCTGTTCTCTTTTCTGTCCAGGTTAAATAACTGATCTTCCAAATACACCTGAATGAGGTCGTTTGCCAGAATTTTTGCCACTTTGAAGTCGTGGGAAGTACAAAAGTCCAAATCTGCTTCGAAATAGAAACTATCTAAACTCTTTTTAATATCAAATGTTCCGCGGAGAAAATATTTGTAGTCAAGATAAGTGCTGCCTGTTCTGTAGTATTTGTAGAAATCGAGATTATTATCAAAAAAACGTTTAAGCTTTAC
>APMI01013484.1_pt1 | contig 32926 bp, 28 predicted proteins | sample 667938 | NCBI WGS metagenome assembly APMI01 (sample SAMN01084076, study PRJNA167559) | wastewater metagenome | biome: Wastewater | place: Denmark: Ejby Moelle, Odense | collected 2011-11-28
GCACATACTTCCGGATTTTCACTGCCGTTCAACTGAATCACATCCAGCCCGTAATCATCAATGGCATCCAACATATCGATCATTTCAGCATTGCTGAACACGCCTGTTTTCTGTATATCAAAATCAGAAGACTTTAATGCTTCTTTTTCAATTTTACCATCCAGGTACCTGGGTGAATCTTTTTCAAATACCAGTCCGGCAAAATCAATGCTCAACCCGTCTAACTGCTGCAATTGTTTTAACTGGGTGATGCCACATACTTTAATGTTCATTGCTGTCGTTTGTTTTTTAAGTTCGACCTCCTTTCGAAGCTGGCCGATCGTTGTTTTATTGTAATTTTTGAATAAATGTTTTCACCTTGTCCATGTCTTTAATGCCGGGGCTTGTCTCAAACCTGCTGTTGATGTCAATGGCAAATAAAGCTTTTGCTTCTGGCTGGGCAGCAAATATTTTTAATTTTTCTGTATCATCGGGTTCTATTCCACCACTCAAAAAATAAGGTTTGCCTACCGCCACCTGCTTCAGTTTTTCCCAGTTGAATTTTTTCCCTGTTCCGCCATAGCCAGCTCCTTCGGTGTCGAACAGGAACATGTCGCATACATTCATGTACTCCTGGATGCGGTAGCCCACATTGTCTGTTTCGCTCACCCGGAAAGCCTTTACCACCGAAATATAATCAGCGATCTTTTCACAATAGCGGGGACTTTCATCGCCATGTAACTGTACCATGTGCAGGCGGCACTCATCTACCATGTGCAACACCTCCTCCACCGTAGCATTTACAAATACGCCTACTTTGTTGATGTTGTTTTCCTTTTTGATCTGGCTGGTGGTCATGTGGCGCAATACATACCTGGGGGATCTTGGATAAAATATCAAGCCACCAAATGTAGCACCCGCCTCCTGCAATGCACTCAGTTGTTCTGATTCTGTGATACCGCAAACTTTTACTCTCATAAGCTCTTTTCTAATCTTCTCCCGAAAAAGATCTTTTTAGTTTCTGAACAAATTCAGCAAAAGCAATCGTTGGATCTGGTTGTTTCATAAAGTTTTCCCCGATGAGAAATCCTTTAAAGCCGGCATTTTTGAAGGTACAAATTGTTTCCACATCATGAATGCCGCTCTCTGCAATTTTTATTTTATCAGCCGGTATTTTTTTGCCCAGTTCGATAGAGCGGTTAATATCCACGGTAAATGTTTTTAGATCCCGGTTGTTCACACCCACTATTTCCGTGGCATCGCAAATATGCTGCAATTCTTCTTCCTGGTGGATCTCCAGCAATACTTCCAGTTGCAATGACTTTGCATACAGGGCCAGCTCATTCACTCTTTCGGGACTAAGGCAGGCGGCAATCAGTAAGATCACATCTGCCCCGATGGCTTTCGCTTCCAGTAGCTGGTATTCGTCAATGATAAAATCTTTCCGAAGGATCGGTATTGGATTCACCCTTGCCTGTTGCAGATCGGCATTGCTGCCGCCAAAGAAATGCTGATCGGTCAATACAGATAAGCAACTGGCGCCATGGTTCGTGTAGGCACCGGTTACAGCTACTACATCAGCAGTTGCATTGATGATGCCTTTGGAAGGTGATTGTCTTTTGAATTCAGCAATGATGCCCGTCCTGGTTTCATCCAGCAGGAATTGTTTTAAAGAAAAAGTGGGCCTGGTAAAACCGGGCAGTTGTTGTAACACTGCTTCCGGTTGCAACTGCTTTGCGGCAATTACTTCCCCTTTTTTATGCTCAATGATCCTGTCTAAAATCGTCATGGTCTTTCAAAGTTTCAGTTCAATTAACAAGTTTTCTCAAGGCTTCATGGGCCTTGCCGCTCTCCAAGCTTTCAACTGCCAGTTGATAGCATTCATCATAGTTGTTGTATTTCCCGGTGCATTGCAATGCCATGGCAGCGTTGGCCAGCACCACAGCGTTTTGCGCCCAGGTGCCATTGCCTTTTAAAATATCCATGAAGATCTTTGCCGCTTCTTCTACACTATTGCCCCCATAGATGTCTGTTGCGCTTACCGTTCTTTTGCCCAATGCCTCTGCGGTGAATATTTGTTCTCCCTTGTTGGTAATTACTTTCGTGTCGCCTGTCAGTGAAATTTCATCGTAGCCATCCAGGCTGTGGATTATGGTGAAATTGCTGCCTGTTTGCTGCAGGAGGTAATTGTATATCCTCGCCATTTCCAGATTGAATACGCCCACCAGTTGATATTTTGGAAAGGCCGGGTTTACCATTGGCCCCAGCATGTTGAAAAAATTACGAACTCCCATGTTCTTCCGGATGGGGCCAACTACTTTCAAGGCAGGGTGAAACAAGGGTGCATGTAAAAAGCAAATGCCGGCTGTTTCAACTTCTTTTTTCAATGCGTCGTTGCTGTTCTTGAATTGATAGCCCAGTTGCTCCATTACATTGCTGCTGCCGCTGATAGAAGTAGCGCCATAGTTACCATGTTTGGCCACTTTGTTACCGGTACCCGCCACAATAAAACAACTGAGTGTTGAGATATTAAAGGTGTTTTTGCCATCACCTCCTGTTCCAACAATGTCTATCACTTCATGGCCATCCAGGTTCACCGGCACGCAAAGTTCCAGCAACGCATCCCGGAAGCCCTGTAATTCATCGATAGTAATGCTTCGCATAAGGTACACCGTTATAAATGCGGCGATCTCCGTTTCATTGTAAAGTCCTTTGGAAATATTCAGCAACACATCCTTTGCCGCTTCTCTTGAAAGGCTTTTGTGTTCGAATAAGAAGGTTAATATTTTTTTCATTTCAATGATTACACTTATTGTTACGAATTATAAAACATTTACACCATCATACAGTAACATCCGCTTTTGGGGTCAGCCAGTTCCTCAGCATTTTTTCTCCATCGGGTGTCAATACACTTTCCGGGTGAAACTGTACGCCCTGCACATCATAGGTTTTATGCTGCATGGCCATGATGTAACCGTTGGCATCTTCTGCAGTTATTTCCAGCTCAGCCGATGGGAAATTTTCTTTCGATACGATCCAGCTATGGTAACGGCCTACTTCAATTGTGTCACCAAGGCCGCTTAGTATTTGCGAATCTTTGTTGCCTACCTTAATGGGTGTTGCCACGCCATGATACACTTTATCGAGATTGGTTAATTGTGCGCCAAATGCTTCGCCGATTGCCTGGTGTCCCAAACAAACACCGAGTATAGATTTGGTAGCAGCATATTGCTTTATCAATGGCAATAGCAATCCGGCTTCTGATGGAACACCGGGCCCCGGGGACAAAATGATCTTGTCATATTCATTCACTTTTTCCAACGCGATCTCATCATTGCGGCACACGTCTACTTTCTCCCCGGTGATCTTTTCTACCAAATGCACCAGGTTGTAGGTAAAGGAATCGTAATTGTCGAATACTAATATTTTCATTGGTTGAGAGTTAGTGGTTCATCGTTGATGGTTCATTCTGGGAAAAGGTTTAATGCCATGAACCCTGCACCTTTTAGATACCCTGTGCCAGCACAATGGCCAGTTTTAGTGCGTTCAGCTTATTGTTTACTTCCTGCAATTCACTTTCAGGTTTACTCACAGATACCACGCCGGCTCCTGCCTGGTAAATGAGTGTGTTGTTCTTAGCGAGGAAAGTGCGTATCATAATGGCATGATTGCAGCTTCCATCAAACCCGATGGCCCCGATAGCACCACCATAATAACTCCTGCCGGTGGGTTCATATTCATCGATCAGTTGCATGGCTTTGAACTTGGGTGCCCCGCTCAGTGTACCTGCCGGAAAACTTACCGCCAGTAATTTAAAAGGGTTAGCCCCGGCCGTTACCTTACCTTTTACTTCGCTTACCAGGTGAATGACGTGGGAATAATAATTGACCTTTTTGTATTGCGTTACTTCTACCTCATTGCACATCCTGCTGAGGTCGTTCCTGGCAAGGTCAACCAGCATCACATGTTCTGCATTCTCTTTTTCGTCTGCTTCCAGCTGTTTGGCCAGCGCTTTGTCCGTTTCATCATCGCCCGTTCTTTTAAAGGTACCGGCAATGGGGTGAACGATCGCCTGCCCCTGCTGTACGATCAACTGGCTTTCAGGAGAAGAGCCCATTAGTTTATAGTCGCCATAATCGAAATAAAACAGGTACGGACTTGGATTGATGCTCCTCAGTGCCCTGTACACGTTAAATTCGTCGCCGGAAAAAGACTGCTCAAAACGCCTGCTGAGTACGATCTGGAAAACATCTCCCCTGTTGCAGGCTGCGATGCCTTTCTTCACCATGTCTACATAGGCTGCATCTGTAAGGTTGGAGGTTTCTTCTCCCCTGGCACTAAAAGGGAAACCCGGCACATCCCTGCTCCTGATCAGGCTTTCCACCACCTGTACTTCACTTTCTATGCCCGCCACCCTGTTCTCACAAATAAATAATTCGTCTTTAAAATGATTGATGATGATCACGTATTGATAAAGCCGGTAACGCATCAACGGTATACTGTTGCCGGTGGTTGATGGCTTTTGGGTGGCTGTCAATTTAATGGTGTCAAAAAACTGCACGGCGTCATAGGTAGTATAGCCAAACAGGGCCTGTGCAGCACTAATTGGTTTTTGAGCAGGGATCACTTCGAACCTGTTCATAAAATCCCATAACATTCCCGGTACATCCAGCGGATCGTTGATGCTTACCTTTTCTGCATTTTGTGCAGGCAGTTTAAGATCGATCACCTCTTTGTTCCTGATCTCGATACCTGCAATGGCATTGATACCAATGAAGGAGTAACTGTTTTCCCCTGCATGAAAATCCGTGCTTTCCAGCAAGATCGTATCCCGGAACCGATCCCTTAAGCGAAGGTAAATGCCCACAGGTGTGTACACATCTGCCAGCAGCTTCTTACAGGTGGTTTCAATTTGTATCTTTTTCATAATTACTGCTAAAAAAAATGCCCCGGCGCAGTTGCCGGGGCTTAATAATTTATAATGAATATAAACAGCATAACGGCATCATCAGTATCCTGACTGCCACCAACTGTTTGTATTTGTAATTTGTACACTCATTTGTTATTGCAAATATGTAGCAGAATTCATTAATAAAAAAAACTTTTTTCCATAGTTATGCAATCCATCCGCATACCAAAATAGGGAAATTTATAAGATCATCCATCCTGCAGTCTTATCCGTCTACGTTTCTGCATAATGATACCTGGTGTCCAATGCTGCTGCTTCTTACAAGTATTATTGTTAAAGCGACCGGCGATCAGAGATGTTTTAACAAGTTGGCGATAAAATAAATAATTTGCAGTTCCTTAAATACATTACCACAATGTTGAAAAAATTAACCCTCCTGCTTACATTGCCCCTGCTCTTCTGTGCACTGAATACTACGGCCCAAAAAAAGAATCCTCCAAAAGCCACCGTTAAAAAAGACAGCTACCTGGAATACCAGAAACAGTTTTCGTTTAAAGATGATCCGGCTCCGGTGAAATTTGTAAAGGCCTACCTTGATACTATAAAGTATGTGCCGAAACATTTTTATATAGCGGCCATAAACGACAGTACCGGCAACAACGACAGTATTGGCTTTACCCTGCAGCCCAAAAGTGGCAAGAGTCAGCGGCTTTCATTTGAAGGTGGTACCAAGGCTGCTTTCACAAACTACTTTGACAAAAAACTGGCGGCAGATTCTTCGCTCTACCCCCTCACTTTCAACATCACCCGGTTTTCTATTACCGAAGTAAGGGAAAAACCGTACGACAATGCCAGCATCAGCTACAGGGTTGAATATTTGTTTCCCTATAAGAACAAACTGGAAAAAATAACCTCATACAGTGGTAAGGGATACCTGATGACACCGATCGGTATGAAAAAGAAGTATGATTCACTTATCAGTGGATCTTTTGAAAAGCAATTTGCTGCAGTGGATGATTTGCTGGAAGATGCCATTGACAAATCGCCCATGTTTTGCAAAGGCGTAAAAATGGTTGTAAAAGTGCGCAGCGATGATATGGCGCCCGATAGTGACACCGTATTTTATGATAAGGACAGGGAGCTTACCTGGGCAGATTTTAAGGGAGGCAGCAACGGTGCCGAAAATACTTTTGCATCTTATATTGGGCTTACCTGCGACCCTGACATGGATTATTCCGGGGGCTATTATCATGGCACAGTGCGTATAGGAGCCGATTTCATTAAATCATCTTCCTGGGTGGGTAAAGAAATGAAGGAACAGGAAATTCTTTATCACATGCGCTACCGCCTGAAGCTGGCCGGCGTATATTCTTTAAAATTTAAAAAAAGACTGGAAGAAACCAGTTTTACATGTGATAACTTTAATGCAGAATTAAGAAAACTGTACACAGACACTTATAAAGAACTCAATGTGTTGATGGACCAGTACAGCAAGGAAACAAAATACGGGCAGAGCAAAAAAGAAGAAATGCGCTGGGAAAGAAAGATAGAAGCAATGCTCGATGAAATTGAAAAATAAAATTTATAACTATGAAACTGATCGTATTCGGTGCTACAGGCATGATGGGAAAAGAACTGGTGAACCAGGCGCTGTATAATGGTAATAGTGTAAAAGCTTACGGAAGAAACGTTTTTACTGAAAGTCTGCCTAAGAACGACCAACTCGGGCTGGTGCAGGGCGCTTTGTTTGATGAAGGACAGGTTTACAACGCCCTTAAAGGATGTGATGCCGTGCTTTCTGCTATCGGCGGCGAGGCAGGCAGCGGCGATAAAACGAGAAGTCTTGGAATGAAGAATATCGTGTTGCAAATGAAAAAGGCTTCAATTAAACGGATCGTGGCCATTGGTGGGATGGGCATTCTTGAATCTGCAGACGGCAAACTCATTATGGAGCAGGAAGATTTTCCACCCGGGTATTATGCTGTATCGCAGGAGCATTTAAAAGCTTATAACCTGCTTAAAGAAAGCGGGCTTGAGTGGACCTTTGTTTGTCCACCGGTGATTGAACAGGCTGAACCAACGGGCGTTTTCACCACGGCTGCCAATACACTTCCCGAACCCAATCATTACAGTATCAACAGCGGCGACCTTGCCCTGTTCATGCTAAAGGAATTAGAGAAGAAAGAATACCTGCATCAAAAAGTGGGCATTTCAGGCTGACGTATTTTAACAGAATAAAAAGAAATGTGGCCGAACATGGCATATTATTTTCTTTGTAATAGAAAAAAATTTGAAGCAACTTTTACTTCCCGCCTTTCTGTTAGTTTCTTTTGCCTGTAAGGCACAAAAGATCGACAGCATCTATGTAAATCTTTACACCGACAGCTTAAAAAAAGGAACGTACAACTACATCAACATCGATGGACTTTTGGCCAATGGCCGTTACCTGCCGCTTGATACAAGCCAGGTGAGTTTTAAAGCTTCGGCAGGCAGTTTTAATGGCAACAGCCTGTGGGTAGCGCCTGGTTTTACAGGAGACAAGATCAGCATCAGCGTGGTGCTGAAACAGAACCCGGCCATGCATAAAGAGTTTGACATGTACATTAAAAGAAAACCTGACGGGCCTTTGAAAACGGTGGATGAGTTGATGAACGAAATGAAGCAAAAGAAATCAAAGGGGAAAAATCAAAAGTAAAAAGTCACCGGGCGTTCTGCTGTTGCTTTACCCTGCAGCTCTTTACTTTTGATCGTTGTGTTTATGCAAACTTTTTAGCGTCTTCCAAAAATTTGGCTAACCCAATATCTGTCAATGGATGTTTCAGCAATCCCATAATGGGTTCCAGCGGGCAGGTACAAACATCGGCACCTGCTTCTGCACATTTAATGATGTGATTGGGATTGCGGATGGATGCAGCCAGTATTTCAGTTTTATATCCCTGGATAGAAAATATCTGGCGGAGTTGGTGGATGAGTTCCATGCCGTCCCAGCCACTGTCGTCTATACGCCCGATAAACGGCGATACATAAGTAGCACCAGCCTTGGCAGCCAGGATCGCCTGCCCGGCAGAAAAGATCAGGGTGCAGTTTGTTTTAATGCCATTGTCAGTGAACCATTTCAAAGCTTTGATGCCATCCTTTATCATCGGCACTTTTACCACGATATTTGGATGAATGGCTGCCAGCTTTTTACCTTCTGCTACAATACCGTCAAAATCGGTAGAGATCACTTCAGCGCTGATATCACCATCTACCATTTCGCAAATGGTTTTATAATGGTTCATCACAGCTTCTACTCCTTTGATGCCTTCTTTGGCCATCAGTGATGGATTGGTGGTAACCCCATCCAGCATCCCAAGATCATTTGCTTCTTTTATTTGCGCCAGGTTGGCGGTATCGATAAAAAATTTCATATCCCTATCCCCAAAAGGAGGATCAGCTTTTTAAAATGTTAGAGAATGTTTTGCACAAAAGTAAAACATTGCCAGTTTAACTAAGCATTAAATAACTGCGGGAAAATAAAAGTGGGATCAAAACAGGACGCCTGCTGCTACAGCCATTGGGGAAATAAAAACCCGGCAAGTTACTCACATCGCACCGCTCAACCATCTACCCTTGCTACCTTCCGGTCCTGGGGGAGTTCAACAGGAGCTGGTCGTATAAGACTTGCCGGGGCGCAAAAGTAAGGGAAAAAATATTTTTGCTGCAAAGAAATCTGGATTAAATATTTTACACCCGGTTAAATAAGTACCTGTGTGAGCGGTGATGCTGGTTTGCTTTGTAAATACGTCAGCCATCCAATGCATATCATCAGGTATCAGACAATTGGATAGAGCATTCCATCTAATGGAGCATACTGGTAAAGCAGCATTTCATTAAAACAACAATCACAAAAAAATACTATGTCAACAAATATCTCGGTAATTATGATCAATGCTTCAACACAAAGGGTTTGGGATATGATCACAAAACCTGAACTCGTAAAACTGTGGCAATTCGGTAGTGATCTAATAGCAACGTGGGAAGTGGGTACCGGTATAAAATTTCGAACCGAGTGGGGAGATAAGGTGCTTGAACAATGGGGCAAAATATTGGAAGTTACCCCTACTCAACTATTAAAGTAGAGTTTATTTGCTCCCAGACCCGACCTTGAAGATAAACCCGAAAACTATTTCATTATGAGTTATCTCTTAAAAAATGAAGAAGGTAAGACAAAACTTGAAATTATCCAGGAAGATAACAGGCCAAATGCAGTTCAGGAAGACCCACAGGGTGAAGAAAATCCAATATTGAAGTCTCTAAAGGAACTGGCAGAAAAAATTGACAATTCAACAGCCAACCATTAAGAAAAATACTGAATCTAACAGTACTTGGCGAACTATGAATGTCCCCACACCTTCAATATGTGGTCGTTACCGGGTTGGGCTCATCCCAGGGCTGGTATTGAAAGGAATTATTTTCTTAAAAAGCATGTTCTTCCTTGAGGCTAACACTTAGTCATAACCCATAATTAGATTGATCTAATTTGTTGGCGTAGATTCGAAGTACCATGAGCAGCTTTTAACGACTCTGCTTATCACCGGCTGATAAAAATAATCCGGTCAAGTGAACAGGCAACTACTTTTATTTGTAGTAGAAAAATAAACAACGCATTATGAACGATATAAAAAATAAAGTGGCCTATATCACCGGCGGCAGCAAAGGGATCGGCTATGGCATTGCAAAGGTTTTATTAGACCAGGGCATGAAAGTGGCCATCACAAGTCGCACGCTTGCAGCAGCTCAAGCCGCGGCAGATGCACTTACCAGTGACAAAGCATCTATACTGGCGCTGGAATCCGATGTAAGCTCGATGGCTTCAGAAGCCAGGGCCGTGGAGCAGGTAATTAAACATTTTGGCCAATTGGATGTGCTGGTAGCCAATGCCGGTGTGGGGCATTTTGCTTCCATTGAAAACCTGGGGGAAGAAGACTGGAAAAGCATGATCGATACCAATCTTACCGGTGTGTTCAACAGCGTAAAAGCATCTATTGATCCGTTGAAACAAAGCCAGGGATATATCATTACTATTTCAAGCCTGGCCGGAACAAATTTTTTTGCAACGGCCTCCGGCTATAATGCCAGTAAATTCGGACTGGTAGGCTTTTCACAGGCGATCATGATGGACCTCCGACAATATGGTATCAAAGTAACTACCATTATGCCCGGGTCTGTAGCGACGCATTTTGCCGATCATGTACCTACCGATGCAGATGCCTGGAAAATTCAGCCGGAAGATATTGGCCAGCTGGTAGCAGACCTGCTCCACATGCCTTCCAGAACATTGCCCAGTAAGATAGAAGTGAGACCATCCATCCCGGGAAAATAGGAGTATTTGCTGCAGTATCTGTAAGGCAAAAAACATATCCTCATTTTGTACATATAATTTCCCTGCAAAAGAATCATTGGTTGTGGACGAGGCGAAGAACTTGTCCACAACTTTAAATTGCGTGTAACTGTAAATCAATTCATTCCTGATCAGGCGTCTACGCATTGAATTTAAAAGTGCGCTGTGGCATGGTATTTACTAACATCTTAATGTTTATAATAACCATATTGTTGAAAAATAAATGCATTCTTTATGGAACGCCTCGTAAAGTATCTCTCATTTTTCTCTATTGCCCACCTGTTCTTTTCTGTACTGATCTTTTTTGGTATAGGAATTTTTGTCGATACCCCTGATTACACCTCTTCGTTTAATGTGTTTTATGTTATTGGCCTGGCAGTGATCGCAACACTTACCCAATCCCTCCTTTTTACGGGAATTTCCTATTATATTGAAGTGGAAGGAATAACGTTTTTCCTCTTAAGTAGTATCATCGAACTCGCACTCTGTAATGTTTTATATTATTTATTCATCAACGTTCCTTCCTCCAGCGAGTTACCCGCTACCCTGATGATGAATATCTGCCTGGTGGCGGCCCTGGTGATCTCGATGATCATACAGCAGTACAATTCCGAGTCGTATTCGTGACTGCGATGGCTACCATGGATTCCATCCAATGCGTTACTTCAACCTCGGTATCCCTACCATTTTCGCTAAAAAGGCTGCGTCAAAGCTTATGGGATTTGGTGATGCAGTTCTTTTGTAACAGCTTTCTACAGAACTAAGTTTGACGATCTATGGCAATATCATTCTCTGGTCTGCCGGCAGGGAGGCTGGAGACTTTCAGTTGATAGGTTTTACGAATGCTGCTCCACCTTGCCCAACGGCTCAGGCCAGGTTTTAAGGCTTACACAGTCCTGCTCAAACAAAGGAAAATATAAGAATGATGATGCCATGCCGGCAAAAAAAAGCCCCCGGAAAATTCCGGGGGCCTGCATATTAAAGAGAATATTCTTACTGTTTAATGAACCTCAGCGTGCTGCTGTTTCCTTCAAGATTTGTTACGGTGATATTGTAGTAGCCTGCTGCAAGCTGGCTGCAATCTACATTCAACAAACTGCTGCCGGCAGGAACTGTACTGCGACGCTGTTGTAATTTGCGTCCAGCCATATCTGTTATACTTGTTTCAACCGTTGTGGCAACATTGCTGCTCAGGCTCAATGAAGCCTGGTTACCTACTACTGAGGGGTAAATGCCAACAACAGCAAAGCCTTTTTGATTTGCATTGATCATAACCACCGGTGAGTAACTTACTTTACCATCTGCGTCGATCATTTTAAGGCGATAGTAATTATAGCTTGAAAGCGGTGATGCGTCAGTAAAATCAAATGGCTGGTTGCACCTTGCCTGTGTAGCGGTGATGCTGCCGATACTGCTGAATTTACGTCCGTCAGCAGCTCTTTCTATTTCCATTTTAATGCTTGCACTGGTGCAGGTGAGCTTCCAGTTAAGAGCATTGCTGCTGCCGGTACGGGCACCACGTATGTACTCCAGTTTGATCGGCAACACATCCAGTGCAGTTGCTGAGATGGTGAATGGACTAAAGGTACTAACGCCGGCTGCCGTAATACTGCCAACTGCAGTAGTGCTGCCGGGAGCAACGGTGCCACCAACATTATCCCAGTCTGCTCCGTCAAAATGTGCTACTTGTAATTGCCCAAGACTTGATATCTGGCTTCCGGCATCATTCCAGGCCAGCGTTACATCGGCAGTGCCGGGTGTAGTTCCCTGTTCGATCGTCCAGTATTCATGACGGGAAACATTGTAATTTGGGAATGTAGCAAGTGTTGCAGGATCTATTGCATAGCTACCGTAAGGTTTAAAGAAGTAACTGCATGTATAGGCGCTTACTGTTCCCCCGATCACTTTAATTGTTACGGGAGCATACTTGCCATTACTTCCAACAGGGAATACGATACCAGCATTTGAATGCCGGCGAACTTTTCCGTCAACATAAGCTGTTGCAGAAGCACCTGTTACGGTACCACCGGCAGGAATATCTAACAATCCGTCTGCATTCACATTCACCACCAGTTTTCCTTTATTGAGCAACAAATTTTGCACAAATACAGTGTCGTACAAGTTGATGCTGTCTCTTGCAAAAGCATTATCAAAATTAATGTTCAGCGTGTTAAGTGTTGCACCATTTACAAACCTCAGGTTGCCGGCATTACCCGTACCTGCATTTTTATTAATGTTGATGGTACCACCATTACTGTTTAACAGGCCCGAAGAAGAAGCGGTAATAAAGGAAGCGCCGTTAAGGTTAATGGTGTTATCAGTGATATCCAGTACCGTGGTATTGGCTCCGCTCTGGTTTAACTGTAAACCGCCGCCGGCGCTGGTGCCTAATGTAAGTGTTCCACCAGTTCCCAGTGTGATCAGATCTGCAGCGCTGGTACTGTCACGTTGTACACGGAACAATTTGAACTCAGTTCCATTTGTATTGAATGATTGTGTACCGGTATTACCGTTAAAACCGATGGTAATGCGTGCTGCTTCATTGGCATCAAAAGCACTTTGGGCAAGTGAGTTGATGTTTCCAAACAAATTGATCTTGGAAACAGAACTGGTAGCGCCCCCAAAGCTTATTACACCATCCATGATGAAATTGCCCCTTACAGTTGTTGTACCTGTGGAAAGATATTTAAGACCATTGGTCAGTTTAAGATTGTAGTAAGACAGGGATGGAATTCTTACGGTGTCTGTTGATGAAACACCGGTTGCAGCAAAATCGATCGTAGAACCGACATTCATCGCATTGATAAATGGCTTGCGCAAATTCGCAATTACCAGTGTACCGTTGTTCATCACATCAATCCTTGAAGCTGAACTTACAGAGTCAGCGTCTGGCAATACAACAAAGCTTACCGGGTTTACACCATCACCTACAACAATGCGGCTGGTGTTGCCGGTACTGCTGGCATCCCATACACCGGTATAGGTTGCGTTGGCCTGGTCAACAATATTGAAATACTGGTAAGGGTCATTGAATGATACCGGCGATGCTCCACTTCCATTAAGAGCACTGCTCCAGGTGCCCAATGTATTCAGGCCAAGATTTGCTTTTGTGTTATAATAATTCTGAACTACACCACCACTCACATTTACCAGTGCATCACTTGCGCCTCCCCCACTATTGGTAACAGTGCTGCTAAAAGCGCCCTGTGCTGCTGTTGCCGCTATCCTTACATATACAGGCGTAGCCGACAAAGCTCCACCTGTGTAGGGTACTGTTATTGCGGCCGTAAATGGTCCTGCGTTACTTAATGATAATTCCAGACCTGCTCCTGCAGTAACGGTGATGTTGCCTGAAGCCGGTGAAAGTGTAGAACCGCTTAAGTTATAAGCGCTCGCTGCTGAAGCTGTACCTGCTGAAGCAGTAATGGAAAGCACACCCGGTTGTGCAAACAATGCTGCTGTTGCTGCACCGCAGGTACTAAACGGAGAACCGCTGTTTCGTGGACTCACAGCCGCACCGGTAAAATCTGCACCATTGTTATTGCCATCCTGGCAACCGTTGTTGGCACGCATTACACTAAAGGTATTACCACCAGAAGTGGGCGCAGCCGCGGCTCCTTCAAAACAACTGGCCGTACCAAATCCAACCAGGTCAACAATGGCAGCATTGGGAAGACAGCTTGTAAGCGCCAATGTATCGTTGCTCAACGCAACTTTACCATTGGTACCACTCATATTGATCGACCCGGCTACATCTTCTGCAGGCAATGCGGCACCAACTGCACCGCCGCTGGCTAGCTTAACCAGGTAATACTGGCCGGGCTGAAGCGTAAAGTTGGAAAGTTTCACCACTGCCCACGTTGTACCAGCAGCACTTGCATACTGTACACTCCAGTTATTGAGGGACTGGGAAGCCTGTGTGGGATTGAATAATTCTACAAAATCGTTTTGATAGGCTGCCGAAGCGTTACCGCCGCCGCCATATACCTGGCTGATAACTACAGTGGTACCTACCTGGCTTTGTGCCGCAAAGAATGCAATGCTGCATAAAATAGTAGTAAAAAGTTTTCTCATCGTTCGTATGTTTAGTAAATACAAAAGTATGAGAATTAGGCTGTTTATAACCGCAAAGGCCGGATTTAATTTTCGGTTAATGCCGGCCTAAAAAAGGCTTCATTTCGTGGGTCGGCCGATGGTTGCAGTAACCGGCATCAATGTAAAATAGCGGCCCGGGTCCGGGCTGTATTTTACTGAATTTTCAATAAAAAACCGGCTCACACTTAAGTAAGCCGGCCTGCAATATCGGTTGTTGTGTTAACTGTTTACCACATCTCTCAACGACTTGATCTCATCATGTGATTCTTTTAACTGTGCCTGCTGTGCAGTAATAAGCGCACGGAGATAAGCCGGCATACTCTCTTCTTCCAGTGCTGAGCGGTAAGCTTTGAGTGCTGCATCTTCGCCTGCCTCGCAGTTTTCGAGGATCGCATGCCTGTCATGTCCTGTAAACGCTGCCTTGATATCCATCCAGGCACGGTAAATTTTGCCACTGATCATCGTTCCTTCAGCCATTTCGCCGCCCAGTGTTTGCACTTCAGTTCCCAGGGCATTCCTGAAGTTTTTGCTCTGGTCGATCATTCTTTCAAAAAGCATGGAAAGATCAATGTGATCGGTACCTGTATTATCGTCACTCTTTAATTCGCTCAGTGCTTTCTCGTAACCTGCAATGCGATCATTGTTGATGAGTACAAGGTCGTTCAGGATGTGTTTTGTTGCTGTTTGCATAAGTTTAAATTTTATAGACAATCATTCAATTCCATGCCAGCCTGTTCTAAGTGTAATGATTGATATATTTCAATAATGCAGGGGCTTATTTTCCTCATCCGCTTGCTGTTATGGGTAAAACTGTAGCATTTAACAGAATACTTTACCGGCTCATTTATTTTTAGCTAAGCGCACTTTCTTTATCAGGATTGGTGATAATTGTCCAGATTTTTTTTCCTTTTTTGCATTCCTGCAGGGCGAATATCTATATTAGCGAATCAAACTTTAAACAACCGATCATGAAACCACTATTCATTTTTCTATTTGCATGCTTTGCCATTTCCGCTACTGCCCAAACCTCTGAAGAATATTATAAAAAAGCAGCGGCATTTGCTACTAAAAAGGATTTTGAAAATTCGCTGGCGCAGATCAACCTGGCCCTGGCCAAAGATTCTACCAATAAAGAATACCTGCTTTTTAAAGCCGATAACCAGGCGAAGCTGAAACAGTTCCAGGAAGCCTATAACAGCTACAGCCAGGTAATACAGCTTTATCCCACTTATGTAAATGCCATTAGCCAGCGTGGATTGATGCTGGCTTCGCTGCAGCAATATGAATATGCCCTGCAGGATTTTGATAAAGCACTGAGTTTTTACAATCCTGATTCCTTAAACCTGCTATTGTATGTAAACAGGGGGGCTACCAGGATAAGCGTTCGTGATTTTAAAGGCGCCTATGATGATTTTATGGCGGCTTATAAAATTGATTCGATGGATATCGGCACGCTCAATAACCTGGCTACTGTTTGTGATGAAGTTGGCAAGGGAGATCAAACGCTGAAATACCTTTATAAAATTATTAAGATCGATTCCGGTTTTGTTGGCACCTACGTAAACATCGGTTTCAAATACCAGGAAATGGGCAATCACAAAAAAGCCATCCAGTTTTTTGACAAAGCCATCAGCATGGATCCCAATGAACCATTGTCTTACAGCAACCGTAGTTTTAACCGCCTGAAACTGGGCGATCTTAAAGGAGCTATGACGGATATTGAAAGATCAATTGAGCTATATCCTGCCAATTCGTATGCATTCAGGAACCGGGCACTTATTTATATCGCACAAAAGAAAATTCCGGAAGCCTGTGCCGACCTGGCAAAAGCAAGTGAACTCGGGTTTACCGGTATGTATGGAGATGAAGTGGATAAGCTGAAAGCCAAACACTGCGATAAAAAAACAAAATAACAACAAGAAAGAAATTGCCGGGCTGATACGTTTTCGCAAGCATGAATTAAAAACTAATTCCGGGCCGGTCGAGCCTTGAACTTACTTTGGCGATCCCTATTAGCTGGTCGCTCTGGTCGGTGAAAGATTTGTAATAGACCAATACGGTGTACACGTTTTCTGTTTCCCAGTAGTCGCCCTCCAAAGCTGTTCTTTGTGCAGGATCATTTTTATCAACCTGCAGGTATCCATAATCGTAATAACCCTGTTTTAAATACTGGCTGCCTTCATAAAAGCCCTTGCTTTCATTAAAGATCATTTTGTTGGCATCCGTCAACTGGTAATCGGTTAATTGCCCGATGAGGTAAAGCTCTTTGCCCGGGTAGGGAGCCGCTGAAGGTGTTACAAACTTAAAATGCACTGTTGCATAGTCTGCCTGCCAATAAGGATTGATGGTTTCATAAGTAGTGGCTTCGTACTGGCCATCCAGGTCTTTATAATAAATATACCGCTGTGCATTGCGGTCTATATCCGGCTTTACATAAATATCAACACTGTTCTTTTTATCATTGGATGAGTCAATGCGGTCACTTAGCAAACGAAAGCTCCTGAGATCGAGCCAGCGCCATTCTTTCCCACCGGGAAAAACAAAACTGTTCTCTGTGTTGTATTCCAGCACGGTTCCCCTGATAAAGGTTGGCATCACTCCCCCTCCCTGCGCATTGTCCCAACGGTTGTTTTGCATCACTACCACTTTTACCTGCCTGCTGGCATCAAAACTGTTAAGTCCCTGCAGGCTAACGTTGAACTTTACACGCTGATGCGTTTTGTAGAATTGCGGAGCAAATGGTTGTATGATCTGTGCACTCACAGAACTTTTTGAATCAAGGACGAGCAGTGCTCTTGTAAAAATCGTTTTACTGGTATCACCATCCAAAAAAACCTTCAGCAAATAATTACCGCTTTTTGAAGGCACCGAATTTTGCTCCGGCAATATGGCCTGGTAATGTGTATAGCGGGTATAGGCAATCGATGAAAAACGGTAGTTGGTGATCCGCATCTGCGTAAAACCTTTGGTATAATCAAAGGAACTGATGTTTACCGGTTGCCAGTTGTAATCGCATAACTGGTACGTGTAGTAGTAACTTTTTACCCGGGCATCCATATCGTCAAAATGCAGCTCGAGCCGGTCGCCGCTGTTGAGTTTGTACACCGGCATGCCAGTTTGATCACCGTACACATGAAACCGAACAGAATGGATCTTATCATTATACACCGCATCAGGATTCACCTGTGCCGAAATAGTGTTGCTTCCAGTGAGTACAATTGCAAAAACGAGTATTAATTTAAAAAAGCTCATCTGCTGATTAAAATATTTATTTTTGAAAGGTAACAAAATTATTCCTTTTGAATCTTCCTGCATTTATTGCCCGGCGCATCTCTTTTAACAGTGAACGCACTTTTTCGAGGTTCATCATCAGGCTTGCTACGGCGGCCACTACCATCAGCGTGGCGGTGATGATCGTAGGACTAAGTTTCTTCAACGGCTTCCAGCAGGTGATCAGCAATAAAGTATTCAGCTTTTGGGGACATATTCATGTGCAAAAAGATATTGAGAGCAGGGTGAGCACGGCCGAAGAATACGTGATCACAAAGAATGATTCAGTAGAAGCTTACCTGAAAAGCCTGCCGGAGGTGAGAAATGTGCAGCGCTACGCCACCAAATCCGTGATATTGACTTATGGCGACGATATAGAAAGTATTTTGGTAAAAGGCGTAGATGCTTCTTTTGATCATGAACGACTGGATCCATTTTTAACAGCCGGCAGGTGGGTGAAGTTTCCCGACAGTGGCTTTAGCGAAGAAATTAACATATCGGCCTTTATCGCCTCGCAGCTAAATGCGCATGTGAACGACAGGATACTGGCTTTTTTCATTCAGCCAGACGGCAGCAAGCGGGCAAGAAAACTAACAGTGGCGGGTATCTTTAAAACTTCCATTGACGAATACGACAAGCAGTTTGGCATTTGCGATCTGAATCTTATCCGGCGCCTCAACGACTGGCAGCCCAACCAGATCGGTGGTTACGAAGTGTACCTGAACGACTACCGGCTAACGGATACGGTTGCCAGCAAAATAAAAGAAGAAACGCCGCAGGGCTGGAACCGAAAAACCTACAAGCAACTTAACCCGAATATTTTCGACTGGCTGGAGTTGCAGGACAGCATCAAGTATTATCTCATTGTGATCATGATGGTGGTAGCGATCGTAAACCTGGTGACCTGCCTGCTCATCATCGTGCTGGAACGCACCAGGATGACGGGCATCTTAAAAGCAGTAGGCGCCAGCGACTGGACGATACAGCAGGTATTTTTATACAACACCTCCCTCATCGCCATCACCGGTATTGTTGCAGGCACCTTGCTTGGCCTGGGTATTTGCTGGTTGCAGGAAAGAACCGGTTTTATTAAACTGGATGAAGAGGCTTATTACATGAGCAGGGCCCATGCAGCCGTTGTGTGGTGGCAAATCATGCTGGTTGACCTGGTTACCTTGGCCATCTGTTTTGCTACCCTTATCATCCCAACCATATTGGTTAAAAACATTAAACCGGTAAAGGCCATTCAATTCAGGTAACGTGAGTTTGCAGTGATTTTTAGCATTTAACATCTTTCTCCGAATACAATTCCTTGTAGCCCATTCTTCCCTCATCAACAGTTAAACAAACGTGGAATTAAATGCCCATTACTTTTAAAACGGGAAATATATTTCACATATTTATTAGGGAATACGCTTGAATAAAGGGTGCTTGTCTTTCCTATATTGATTCTGCTTAATCAGCTGCATACGGCTTATTATTTGAGGAAACTGGGGTACAGGATACGATCAGGCTACATTGAATGTATCAGAAAAATTCCAGCTTTAAGAACCAAGTCAAACCATGCTATAAAATATGATCCTGATTGTTGATGACAAGCCTGAAAATATATTTTCTCTCAAATCTATTCTCCAGTTACACTCCTTCCCGGTAGATACGGCCACCAGTGGTGAAGAGGCATTAAAAAAAGCGCTGAAGAATTCCTATGCGCTCATCATCCTGGATGTTCAGATGCCGGGCATGGATGGCTTTGAAGTTGCAGGGTATCTTTCAGACAACAGCATCACCCGGGATATACCCATCATTTTTCTATCTGCTGTAAACACAGAGAAAAAATTCATTACAAAGGGATACTCTTCCGGCGCCATCGACTATATCGTTAAACCCATCGACCCGGATATTCTGATCCTGAAAGTAAAAACTTTTTACCGCCTGTATGAACAGAATCGTGACCTGCTGGCAGCGCATGAAAAACTGCATGCAGAAGTAGAAGTAAGAAAAAAAGCACAGCAGCAGATACAGGAAAAAGCGAAAGACCTCGATGGCATCCTTTCTTCCATTCCGCAGATCGCTTTTACTGCAGGCCCGGATGGCAGCATTGAATACGTGAACAAGCACTGGTATGACTACTCCCCTTCGCTCAGCCAGTTCCCCAATACGCATCCTGAGGATACCTGTATCGTTGCAGAATGGAAAAAGATGCTACTTGCCGGCACTGAATTAGAGCTTGAACTGCGAATCTCAAAGCTTGCACAGGAGGAATATAAGTACCATCTGCTGAGAGTGGTGCCGGTAAATGAAGCAGGTAAAATTGTAAAATGGGTCGGCACATTTACGGACATTGAAGAACAGAAGCAGGCGCTCAAAAGAAGAGACGATTTTGTTGGCATGGTAAGTCATGAACTCAAAACACCACTCACCAGTATCAACGGCTATATGGAGATCATTGATGCCGCAGTAGAAGGTGAAGAAATGAAATTTTTTACCTCCCGTATTTTAAAGCAGGTGGGCAGGTTGCACAACCTCATCAGTGAGTTGCTGGATATTTCGAAGATGAAAAATGGCAAGCTTGAATTTGTAATGGAAGAAGTAAATGTGCAGCAGGTGTTTGCCGCTACGGTGGAGATGCTGCAGGATATTTATCCAAAATACATCATCACTTATACAGCCAGCGCACCGGTAATTGTATGGGGAAATGCACAAAGACTGGAGCAGGTATTGATCAACCTCATCAGCAATGCCGTAAAATATTCGGTGGATGCTAAAAACATCGAGATCATTACCAGCATCAATGAAGACGGCAAATTTTATTGCGGCGTAAGAGACTGGGGAATTGGCATTCCTGCCGATAAACAAACGGAAGTGTTTTCTAAATTTTACCGTGTAGCGGACTCCAGGAGTTTTGCGCAGGGCCTTGGTATTGGTTTATATATCACTGCTGAAATACTCAAACTGCACAATGCCGATTTTGGAGTTGACAGCAAACCGGGTGAGGGTTCCTTATTTTATTTTACCATGCCTTTATTAAACCGTCTTTAATCAACAGCGAAAAGAAATCGATTTATGAAAAATGCCATGAAACGCAATCTCCTTATTGGATTCAGCATTTCACTCATCATACTTATCATCAGTTCGGTGGCTTCTTTTACCAGCATCCGCAACCTGCTGAACAGCGCCAAACTGGTTGACCATACAAATGAAGTGGTACTAAAACTCGAGCAGGTGCTTTCTAGTATGAAGGATGCTGAAACAGGTCAGCGTGGCTACCTCCTCACCGGTATGGATGAATTTTTGGAACCCTATATCGGCTCCTACGAAAAAACCATCGGCCTTATCTACAACCTTCAAAGCAGTACATCAGATAACCTTGAACAGCAAAAGAATATTCAGCAGTTACATGATCTTGTAAAGAAACGCTTTTCAAGATTGCAGGTACTGATCGATCGGAAAAGAGCAGGCACAGGCATCGACATCAATGATCTTAAGTACGGTAAGATATTTATGGACAGTGTACGTAGCATCGTAAACGAAATGGAAACAAGGGAAAAGGTATTGCTCATCAGCAGAACCAACGACCTGCGAAGTTTTTCTTCTTATGCGCCCATACTGATAGTGTTTGCAGCCATTGCCGCCATCATCATCACCATCATGTTCTATGTAAAAATGTCGAAAGATATTGATGTGAGAGCAAGGCTTGAGAAGGAACTCCTTGATAAAGATGCAGCGATCTCCCGCCGTCTTGGTATCATTCAGAGCGTGTCATCCAGGATCTCAGGAGGCGACTACACGATACGTGTGGAAGACAACCAATCTGATAATATCGGTGATATATCAAAATCATTAAATGATATGGCTGTATCACTGCAGCATGCTTTTGAAAAACTGTCTGAAAAAGAATGGCTGCAAACTGGTGCCGCCGGGCTTTCCAATGCCATCCTCGGCAGCGAAAGAATGAGCGAACTGTCTGAAAAGCTGCTCAGCTTTATAGCCCGTTACAGCAACAGCCAGGTGGGAGCACTGTATACTGCAGCGCATGAAAATGTACTCAGGCTGGAGCAAACTTACGGAGTATCCCGTGAACGGGTACACGAACAGGTAATTGCCGGGGAAGGCGTGGCAGGCCAATGCTTTCAATTGCGGCAAACAATGCAGTTATCAGGAATAACAGATGATCGTTTTCACATAAGTTTTAGTGCAGGCGAATTAAAACCTGTTTCCATCATCGCATTCCCGTTGACCTATGAAGGCAGCGTAACCGGGGTGATCGAACTGGGAAGCATACACGGTTATGGGGCAAGAGAGATGCAGTTGTTTGAAAACATCGGCGAAAATATCGGCATTGCCATCAACACCATTCACAACCGGCAACGCCTGCAGGAATTGCTGGAAGAAACGCAGTCGCAATCGGAAGAATTGATGGCGCAGCAATCGGAACTGGAGCAGATCAATGCAGAACTGGAAGAACAGTCACAGCAGCTCCAGTCATCGGAAGAAGAATTAAAAGTGCAGTCGGAAGAACTCATCGAAACCAATACCCTTTTGGAAGAAAGATCTGCAGCGCTCGAACAAAAGAATCAACTGATCCTGCAAAAGAATGCTGAGATAGAAAAAAAAGCGGAAGACCTTGCCTTATCTACCAAGTATAAATCAGAGTTCCTGGCGAATATGTCGCATGAGTTGAGAACGCCGTTGAATTCTATCCTGCTTTTGTCAAGGTTGATGTCGGAAAATAATGAACAGAACTTAACTGAAGAGCAGGTACAGTATGCCACCGTGATACAGAGCTCCGGCAATGGCTTGCTGCAACTGATCGACGAAATACTTGATCTTTCAAAGATCGAATCAGGAAAAATGAGTGTGGAGTACGAAAAAGTAAAGGTAGCTGATATCACCAACGGTCTCACTGCATTATTTGAACCACTGGCAAAACAACAGCAATTGGAATGGCGTGTTGAAACAGGTGCAGATGTGCCTGAAAGTATTGTAACAGACAGGCTGCGGTTAGAACAAATATTAAAGAACCTCCTCTCGAATGCTTTCAAATTCACTTCCAAAGGTTCTGTACAACTCATCCTGCACTGCACTGCCCTGGCGGATCATATTTGCTTTACGGTAAAAGACACCGGTATCGGAATCAGTCCTGAAAAACAGGAACTGATCTTTGAAGCCTTCCAGCAGGAAGATGGTTCAACAAGGCGGAAATACGGCGGCACGGGGCTCGGCCTGTCCATCAGCAGGGAGCTGGCAAAGCTGCTGGGCGGCATGATAACGGTATCGAGTACCCCATCGAAGGGAAGCCAGTTCGTTTGCTGTATACCGGTCAATAGTTTTCCCGGTGCTGTTGGTATGCACAGGGACATGCTTCAGCAGCCGGTGGCGCTGATCGGACCAGCTTCACCATTGCCTGTGGCAGATGAAGACCGCTATCATACCAGCACCATACCAGGTGATGTAGCAGATGACAGGGAAACAATTACCGCTGCCGATAAAGTGATCCTGGTTATAGAAGACGATGTGAACTTTGCCAGCTTTCTGGTTGAGTATGCAAGACAGAAGGGATACAAGGTTCTGGTGGCAGTGCGTGGCGATAAAGGTATTGAACTGGCTGTGAAATATATGCCGGCCGGCATCCTGCTTGATATACAACTGCCGGTAAAAAATGGTTGGGAGGTGATGGAAGCGCTCCGGAAAAACAGTCATACCAAACACATACCGGTACATGTAATGTCTTCCTTTGAAGTAAAAAAAGAAAGCCTGGAGCAGGGTGCGCTCGATTTTATCAACAAACCCATTGCACCGGAACAGCTCAATACGATTTTTGAAAAAATTGATTTTATACTTGGCAGGAAAGGGAAAAAAGTACTGATCATCGAAGAGAACAACAAACATGCAAAGGCGCTGGCCTATTATCTCAATACCTATAAGGTAAACACAGAAATTCAGCAGTCTGTTGAAGGCAGCGTACAGGCTTTGTACAAAGAAACCGTGAACTGCGTGATACTTGACATGAATATTTCTGATAAAAATGCGGACGCACTGTTGGGTACTATCAGGAAAAACGAAGGACTCGAAGAGTTGCCCATCATCCTCTTCACGGGTAAAAGTCTTTCACAGCCGGAAGAATTCAAATTGAAAAAATATGCCGATGCCATCGTGATGAAAACGGCCAATTCCTACCAGCGCATACTGGATGAGGTGTCGCTTTTTCTTCACCTGATGCAGGACAATGAAAGTAAAAAAGGCGTACCCGATTTTGAAAAAATGATCCTGCAGGAAAATGTACTCAAAGGAAAAAATGTGCTGCTGGCAGATGACGATGTAAGGAATATTTACAGTATGACGAAGGCGCTTGAAAAATACGATGTACATGTGATACCTGCCATGGATGGTAACGAAGCGCTGGAGCTGATAAAGGTAAAGCCGGTGGATGTGGTGCTGATGGATATGATGATGCCCAATATGGATGGTTACCAGAGCATCCGTGCCATCCGTGCTATTCCTGCTTTAAAGAATATTCCCGTGATAGCTGTTACGGCAAAGGCCATGAGCGGCGACCGGGAAAAATGCATTGCGGCGGGCGCCTCCGATTATATTTCCAAGCCGGTGGATATGGATCAACTGATCTCCCTGTTGCGGATATGGTTATACGAAAAAGGATATTGAATAAATATGAACAGTAACAAAACCAAGGTGTTAATTATTGATGATGACGAACGCAACATTTTTGCGCTGAAGGCGGTGCTGTCGGCAAAGAACTTTACCTGCTTTACCGCCACGGGGGGCATACAGGCGCTGGAAAATCTCAAAGAGCACAAAGACATATCGGTGGCATTGGTAGACATGATGATGCCGGATATTGACGGCTACGAGTTGATGGGGCTCATCAGGAAGATCCCTGCTCTTGAAAAGATCCGGCTGGTGGCCGTTACAGCCCAGGCGATGGCCGGCGACAAAGAAAAGTGTTTTGCAGCCGGCGCCGATGCCTACATTTCAAAACCGGTTGACATCGACAAATTACTGGCGATCCTTCACAGGGAAAACTAAATCAATATGATCGAAACGGATGAAATAGAAGTATTACTGGAAGAAGCTGCCGCCAGGCATGGGTATGATTTTACCGGTTATGCAAGGGCTTCTATCAGGCGGAGGATCGAAACATTTTATATCAAAGGAAGATTTCGGTCTTTTGATGAAATGAAGCAAAGATTGATGAGCGAACCCGGGTATTTTTTTCATTTTGTGGAAGAGATCACGGTGAACGTTACAGAGATGTTCCGGGATACCAGTTTTTACAAATGCCTTCGCCAGGATATTGTACCGGTACTGGCCACTTACCCCTTTATCAGGATCTGGCACGCTGGCTGTTCTACCGGTGAAGAAGTGTATTCCATGGCGATCTTATTGAAAGAAGCGAACCTCCTGCATAAATCGATCCTGTATGCAACGGACATCAACCAGTCGGTATTGGAGAAAGCAAAGACGGGCATCTTCCCGGTATCAACCATGCGGTTGAATTCTGAGAACTATATCAAAAGCGGCGGGCAGTTTGATTTCTCAACCTATTATCATGCGAATTACAACAATGCAAAATTCGATCATTCATTGTCTGAACGAATGATCTTTGCCAATCACAATCTTACCAGCGATTCTTCTTTCAATGAATTTCAACTGATCCTTTGCCGCAATGTGATGATCTATTTTAACAAAGAACTACAGGCAAAAGTGACAGTGCTGTTTGATAAAAGCCTGGAATCACTTGGTTTCCTGGCACTGGGCAATAAAGAGACCCTGCGCTTCTCTCCCATCAACAATTTTTATAAACAGGTAGACAGCAAAGAAAAGATATGGAGAAAGACCAGGTAGCAATAACAGGCGGGCTCATTGTGATCGGCGGCTCATCGGGCAGCCTGGATGCTTTGTTACTGATGTTACCCTTGTTAAAAAAAGATTTTCATACGCCGGTGATACTGGTAATGCACCGCAATACCACTACCGGAACGGCTTTAACAGAACTGATCGCATCCAGGACTCACCTGGAGGTGAAAGAGGCAGATGAAAAAGATAAATTGATGCCGGGATGGATCTATATCGCACCGCCGGATTATCATTTACTCGTGGAAGAGGATGGCACGCTGTCGCTTGACATTTCTGAAAAAGTAAATTATTGCAGGCCGAGCATTGATGTGAATTTTGCCAGCGCTGCAGTGGCATTCAAAGAGAAGCTCACAGCAGTACTGCTTTCGGGCGCCAATGCAGATGGCGTAGAAGGAATGATGAGGGTGAAAAAATATGGCGGAAAGAATATTGTACAGGATCCGCAGGAGGCGATCGTTCCGTTTATGCCGGAACAGGCTGTTCTTTCCTGTGAGGTGGATATGATCACGGGGGCGGCCGGCATTGCTGCCATCCTGAATGAGTTATGATCATTGCGAGCGAAATGCGCTTTAAACAATCACATTGAATTATATTACGCTGAATATTAAAAGCGATACATAAACATTTAACCAGGCGGCGCATGCGTTTGTTACTAAGAACAGTTTTTATTTTAATAGGGATAATTGCGTTATTGCAAGGCAATGCGCAGGATTCTGTTTTCAGGGCAAAGCACCGGGCTATTTTTTTCCCCTATCCCATGTACCAGGAACACTGGCGCAGTTCGCTTGGTTTTAGTATGCTCACAACACCGGAAGACATCACCGAAGAAGTAAGGATACGCATCCCCTGCGGCAATTTCACCGTACTGCGGCGGATCAGCGATAAGTTCACCGCAGAAGGCAGGATCGATTTCCAGTTCCTGCAAAATCATCTTTCTGCCGGGGTGCAATACCTGCGGCCACTCAGTAAAAAATTTTACCTGAGTGCAGGCGCAGATATCGGCTATTGGTTTGGTTTCTTAAAACTCGAAGGCTTCAACAGCAAAGGCTCCGGTTGGCTTACCTATCCCGGCGTTTCTTTTGGTTACATGACGAGAAGAGACCTGCTCATCACTTTAAAAGCGCAGCTGTCTTTTAATTTGTACTACCAGGCAGAGAATGGAGAGAATAAATATGTATCAACAAAAAAATATTACAATGGTGAAGCGTTTACGCTGGCGATTGAACAACCTTTTTACCAGCGTAAACATTTGACCCTTGCCTTCAGCGCCATCAGTAACAAGTTTTACTGGCAAACATGGTCGCTGTTTTACAAAACGAACCGGAAAGTTTTCTATCCACAAATAACCGTAGGATTTATACTGTGAAAAAGCTATTCATCTTTTTAATGATCACCCTGGTTGTTTCCTGTAAAAAGGGATACCAGGTTACGATGCCCAATACTGGTACCTGGGGCCTGTTTAATTCTCCCGGTACGGCAGCGCTTCCACCGGCAGCAAGGGCTGCAATGGAGGGTGTTTATGATGTGGGAAACGGCAGCGATGTATTTGGCAGCCTCACTGCCATCAAATGGAGCTATGCGATCGTTGGTAACGATACCAGCTTTCATGTGTCAGGATTTTTTGGAACAGATATCGCTTATTTTGTTTGCGAAGGCCGGCAACTGAATGGAAACATCCTTTTAAATGGGTATTGGCGCAAAATGGTGAGTACAGAAACGGGGCTGGTACGCTTAACCGTTACAGATGCAAATGGCGCCGCATTATTGTTGACTCCTTCCCCCGTAATAAACGCCGGCGATGTAGTAATAAATGGAGTATTTGGTAACGGGCAGGAAGAGCCACAACAACCGATCCGCTTTACCTACAAACGGAAATTGTATCATTCAGCCACTCCTTTTAATATCCTGGCGCACCGTTCGGGCGGCCGTAACTCCGACCTGTTGCCGGTTTCAGAAAATTCCGTGGAGATGATTCTGAAAACTGCCGAGTTTGGTTCAACAGGTATTGAGATCGATGTGCGGTTCACCAAAGACGGTATTCCCATCATCTATCATGATAATGACCTTAACCTGAGGGAAACGCAAAAATCAGGATTGGTGGGCCCCATTGAAAATTATACCTACGCAGAATTGTCGGCCTTTGTGCGCCTCATTCATGGTGAACGGATACCTACCCTACGGCAAGCCTTATCCGCTTTTGTTGACCAAACCCAACTCAATTTTGTATGGCTCGATACAAAATACATCGGTTCTCTGGAACGGGTAAGAACCATTCAACAGGAATTTTTGCAACGTGCGGCCCAGCACGGAAGAAATGTGGAAATTGTGATCGGCCTGCCCGGCCAGGAACAATTCAATAATTTCCTTTCACTTACAAACTTTGCTTCCACCCCTTCACTTTGTGAACTTTCTGTTGAAAACCTGCACCAGGCCAATTCACTCATCTGGGCACCAAGATTTACTGAAGGCACCCAGAATGATAAGGTGGCAGCCATCCATGCAGAAGGTAAAAGGGCTTTTGTATGGACGCTGGATGTACCAGAATTTATTGAACAATATATCAATGAAGGACATTTTGATGGCATCCTGTCAAATTATCCCTCCTGCACCGCATTTTATTATTATGTACATCAATAAGTTTATACTAACCATATTGCTGATCAGTTGTTTTAACATTTCAATGGCACAAAGAAAAGTTAAGAAAACGCCCCTGCCTAAACGCAAACCCTCCTTTGTATTGCAGGCAGGCGGTGGAATATCTTACTACAGTGCGGCGGTGAATTTAAGTTCTGTGGCCTACCCCGGCAGTCTTAATAAATGGAGCCCAACAGGAAGCCTCCGGATGATGTGGTATCCCAGGTACAGGCTGCGTTTGGGGCTGGAGACAGGGTTCACCAATTTTTACCGGTACAAGGTGAGGGACACGAGCGGACAAGGCCAGGTAAGCCTGCAGGCGATACCGGTAATGATCGTTTGGTCGATGCAGGTATTACCAAGATTAAATATATATGCCGGCTTTGGTTCTTACCGGTTGAACACCCATCTCGTGTACAGGGGAAAAGTAAACTCCTACGATTGGGTTTTAGGCTCGAATATTGCCGTCAGTTACACTTTGCCATTATCAAAAAGGCTTGGCCTTGGTGCAGAGGCAAAATGGATGAATGCATTTGAAACAAAGGACGCTGCATTCGCACTGCAGGTACAATTGGCCTGGAAGGTTTTTCAATGGGATTAATTCAACATCTATGATAAAAAAAATCTTACTGGTGCTGTTTGTTATTGGCACCAATGTTCCCCTGATGGCGCAAACAGATACCACCCGGGCCTCTCCCGAACTTTATTTTGTGAGTGATACCCAGCAGCCCATGCTGGTGGAAAAGCTTTGGTTAAAGCCCAATCACAATAAAAAAGCCACTGCCGGCATCTTTGCCAGCATTCTAAAGCAAAAGCCTCAAAGTTTATATATGCTCGGCGATGTGGTGGGGCTGGGCTCCTCTGACCGTAAATGGAAAAAAGTAGATATTTTTTTAGACAGTTGCCGTAAACTTGGCACCAATGTTTGTGGAGTATTGGGCAACCACGAAGTAATGGGAATGACGCAAAAGGGAGAAGCGAATTTTCAAAAGCGTTTCCCCATGAACGTTCGTACAGGATATGTGTCGGTAACCGATTCTGTAGCGGTGGTGTTGCTTAATTCGAATTTTAGTAAACTCAGCGCTGAAGAAAATCAACAGCAGCGGGACTGGTATAAAAAAACACTGGAAAACCTGGATGCTTCTCCTGATATCAAAGCGATCATTGTTTGCTGTCACCATGCACCATTCACCAATAGTAAGATCGTTAAGTGTTCCAACAGAGTACAGGACAGTTTTGTGCAGGATTACGTGAAGTCAAAAAAAGCACAGTTGTTCATTACGGGCCATGCACATGCTTTTGAAAGATTTCGGATGCAGGGGAAAGATTTTGTAGTAATTGGCGGTGGCGGCGGCCTGCACCAGCCATTGAACCACCAGGAGAAATGCCTGCCCGACCTGGCACTGGAATATAAACCGCCCTTTCATTATCTGTCTGTAAAAAGAGTGGATGATAAACTCTTTGTTACCTCGCATGCCATCGATAACAATTTTGAAGGTTTTCACGAAGGCTATAGTTTCAATACCAACAATGCCTTACCAGAGAACCTTGCAAAAGCGGGAAGCGCTTCTTTGGAGGATGAAAAGAAAAACTAACTGACTAAAGGATTTTTGATTTGAATATACCTGGATAAAAGATTCTTAACGAACCGGGAAACATTGCCGGTTTATGTTTCAAATTTTTTCGTTTGCTGATGCGGACTTAAAACTCCTGTGTCACCCTAAACAATATGCGATAAAATGATGCCTGTAGCAACTGCTGCATTCAGCGATTCGGCTTCGCCGGTTTTGGGTATCGTGATTTTTTCCGTCACCATTTCCATTATCTCTTTACTAATGCCTTTGGATTCGTTGCCAATGATGAGCAATCCTTCTTTGATGTTCCTGAATTGCTGAACCGGCTTACCGTCCAGCGCCGCTGCATAAAGACTGATCTCTTGTTGCGCCAACCAGGTGGGCAGGTTCACATAAGTAATATTCACTCTTCCTAAACTTCCCATTGTACTCTGTGCCACTTTCGGGTTGTACATTTCTGTGCAGTTGGCAGAGCAGATAATATTCTCAATACCGAACCAGTCCGCCGTGCGGATGATGGTGCCCAGGTTGCCGGGATCCTGTATGGTGTCCAGTACGATGCTGATCTTTTTATCAATGATCGCAGGGGCTGCTTCCGCCTTTTTAAAAATAGCCAGCACCTGGTTGGGGGTACTCAGCGCTGATATCTTTTCCAGTTCAAAAGTTTCAATCTCCGTAAGCGGGCCATCATAGTATTTTCGGAGCGATACTTCGTGTTGCTGTAACCATTCTTTTGTACCGAGTATCTCCATGCAAACAAACCTTTTTGATTGCACCAGTTCCGGCACTACTTTGTTACCTTCGGCGATAAATACATTGTCTGCATCCCTGAATTTTTTATGGTGAAGACTTTGAATATATTTGGAATGTGTTTTGCTTAACATTGTGATTAAATTTAATTGACTCTTCAGCCCACCAATAATATGACCTTTAGGCTTAGAAATATACTTGTTCTTGCTATACTATTTAGCGCCTGTACTATTCCACGAAAGTATCAAAAAAACAAGCCATTTGTTTTTAAAAATAATATCGAAATAAAGGGTGGACAATTCACCGCCGAAGAAAAAGCAGCCTTAAAACAAAAGATGTACACACAACTTGATGACAGCATCAAAGTTGTGACTAAGGATTTTTTATTTGCACTACATTTTATCAAACAACCGCCAGTTTTTGACAGCAATAGTGTTGTTCTTTCAGCAAGAAATCTAAAGAGCACTGTCACTCATCTGGGTTATTATAGCGCCAAAGTATCTGCTGATACGAATATATGGAAAGCCAAAATTTCTTTTAAGCCGTTAAGCTTTTTAAGCCCCCCGTTAAGTTTTTTTGATAGATTATTTCGTCCTAAAATAAAAAACCTGCGGATTGAAACCCAGTTTGTAGTTGATATGGGCAATCCTACCCTGATCGATACCTTCAGTTATAAAATAAAAACCCCGGAACTGCAGGAACTGGCTGTAAAAACCGCTGAATACTCTCTCATCAAAAAGGGCAACTCAGTAACCAAGGCTGATATATTGGCCGAGATCAGCAGGCTGGTTGCACTGTACCGCAACAATGGTTATTACAAATTTACCAGCGACGAATTGAGGATGCGGGGCGATACCAGTATTGCGGCACTGACCAGCGTATCGGACGATCCTTTTGAAACGATCCGTTTGCTGGCAGAAGCCAATGAAAAAAGAAACAAGCCCTCCATTAAACTGGCATTGGTACAAAACCCTGCCGCAGACAGCAGCAAGCTCATTAAATATTACGTTAACAATATTTATATCTTTCCTGACTACGGGGGCGAAGACAGCCTTTCCCGGGCAGGCCTCAGAACCGATACCTTACGCAATTCCTATATCGTTAGCTACCATAAAAAGATCGTCAAGAATAAATTTTTACTGAGTCACCTCGTGTTCAAAAAAGGGGATCTTTTTAAACAGAACGAATACGCCAGCACGGTCAGCAATTTTTCAAAAACGGGTGTGTGGCAGAATGTAAATGTGCAGGTGGTGGAACGAAAAGACAGTATTGGTAAACTGGATATGTATGTGCAATTGGTTCCTACCAAAAAATATGGTTTTGAAGGAAAGATCGAAGCCAGTTATTCCACCAACAGCATCAATAATATTTCGGTAGCCAACTCAGGTAACCTCCTGGGCTTATCTGGTAATATCTCTGCACAAAGCCGGAACGGAGGCCGGCAGGGGATCAAGATCACGCATTCATTGCGTGCAGGAGTTGAGTTAAATGTAAATGAACGCCCAAGTTCCGACAACTTTATCAACTCCAGTGATGTGGGCTACAACCTCACGTTCGCCTTTCCCAAACTGGTGTTGCCAAGAAATCTCCGTACTTATTTGAACAGGGAAAAAAAGATCGACACCCTTTATTCCAAACAATCCTTTTTGAGTTTCGGCGCTTCCAATACCAACCGCATCGGCCTGTTCAAACTTAATTCTTTCGGGTTATCTGCCGGGTACGAATGGAGCCCCAAGTCAAATAAAACCTGGTCGCTGAAACTGGTGAACATTGAGTTTTCCAATTTGTACAACCGTTCCTACCGGTTCGATTCTACCCTGAAGGCAAATCCGTTTCTCCGGTATTCTTTTAATACAGCGCTGGTATTTGGTACCACCATCGGCCATTCTTCCCTTTCTTTTCAACCAAAGCATCCCAACAGGTTGTTCTCATTAAAATGGAACATAGAGGAGTCGGGATTTTTCCTTGGTGTGTTGCCGCTGAAAGATTTTGCCGGCATCAACAAATACCTGCGAAATTTTATCAAAGGAGATATAGAAGCTATCCTCACCATTAAAAAGCCGAAACACGAATTGGTGTACCGTGGCTTTCTTGGGATAGGCGCTCCTGTTGGTTCCTCGGATACTACCCTGCCCTTCTTCAAACAATATTTCGGCGGTGGGCCAAACAGCATGAGGGCCTGGCCCATTCGTGGTATCGGCCCCGGATCAAAAGCCCAGCCGGCCTATGGCCCCAACACAAGCCTGAGCGACAGAACAGGCGATATCCGTGTTGAATTCAATGCAGAATACCGCAAAGAGATCGCTACGATCATCCCCAACACACTCACGCTGAAATGGGCTTTGTTTGCTGATGTTGGCAATGTGTGGAATTTTAAAAATACAGAGCCGACCGGCAAATACGACAGCACGCAGTTCCGCTTAAAGAATTTTTACAAGGAGTTGGGCATGAATGTAG
>APMI01042740.1_pt1 | contig 32804 bp, 33 predicted proteins | sample 667938 | NCBI WGS metagenome assembly APMI01 (sample SAMN01084076, study PRJNA167559) | wastewater metagenome | biome: Wastewater | place: Denmark: Ejby Moelle, Odense | collected 2011-11-28
AAATGAACAATGTAGCATCGCAGTCTCTCAAGGAACAACAGTACGACAAAGCTTTGAAAGCTTTAAATAAAAGCGTTGACATGCTAGACGTATATTTAACATCTACTCAGCTAGGTAAAAACATCTTGAAAGATATCAGCAAGTATTGGAAGCTTTGCATTAACGCTAATCTAGCATGCGCTTATCAGGGGTATTTTGTATTCTAAACTAGAACGTGGAAGATGCAGAAGTGCAATAAGTACTGTGAGAAGGCCGAGGAGTAGCTATTAAAGTTGTTGTAAATAAAGGATTCTAAATAGAATTAATTAAATTTAACTAAATGCTTAATTAGACTTCGGTTTCAACACTGCGCTATTCTCTCGCAACTGAACCAACACTAAAAAGCACTCTAGCTCTGTAAATCAAATCTGAGTACTTTGGAAACATACATAAAAAGTATCATGCAATATGCTCAATCTTTATCCAACAATAGTGACTCGAGCAAATCTTCAGAGACTGTCGAGTTTAGTCGTCAAGTGAGCAAATTTGCATAGGAAATACTTAATAACTTAATTAAGAAGCTAACATAGCCCATCACACTCAACAGCGACAAGAGCCCATTTTATTATTGGGAGAAAAATCCTGAAAATAATTAAGACCAAGTGAAGAAAAAGTTCGTATCTGGCAAATCTAGCGATTAATGCAAGCGTTCTATCCTAGGGGTTAACAAAATGACACACTGGATCGACGAGTTCAATATTGGAACAATCATGCATATGAGTTTGCTCACAGTCAAATAGTTTGAAAATCCGCCTCCTGTCGAGTAATACTTGTTTAAAGATAAATTATATTAGACTGTTATTTATTGCTCGGTTGCACATTTCACAATCGCAACTTAGATGAGATTTATTGAGTCAAATAAAGAAAAATAGAGCAAACCTTAATAAAAGTAAAAGATCATTAACACTGAAGGCCCGAATTTAGGATCAATAATAAAAAAATACGGATTCAAATAAAAAAGTGAGATGTTTATGATGTCATAACTTTATCATCTATGTGCAATTCACATTATTGCCCAGAATATTAAAGCAACAGTGCCATACATTTCTCACTTGATAAAAAGCTACGATAAACACTACATATACAAGAAGCAGTTGGAGCCAGTTATTGCAATCGATGAGTAGTCAATAATATCGGCAGCAGATTTTAACATGGCCAAATCTAAAGACCATAGAATAATGCAAAATCACTAAGCAGTAGAATAGAATAATTACTATGTTGGTGATGAAGAAGTACTTGATCATAACAAGATGGTCATAGTTAGCTCATGTAATTAAGATTAATAGGAAAATATTGCTAAGCTCGGGTTTGCTTCACTTAGAAACGCAAAAATAGTATAAAGCTCATAGTTATAGCAAAACGCTGTGTAGCCACTTTCATCTTAGATTAACAATGCAATCAAAAAGTAAAAAATAAGGAACAAATCATAAGGTAAATTAACCAAGAAAGATCAACGAAGAGCCAAATCTAGGTGTGATAATAGAGAAGATACTCATAGAAAGCCTAAAAAAGAGAAATAAAAAAAATAATCAGCCAAGTAAAAACCTGCTAAATCTATCAAATAAAGCGCAAAATAAATGAAGAAGAAAAAACATGAAGAAGTGTAAAGTGAGGTCAGAATCAATCACCAATCCTGTACTCAAATAAAAGTTCTTGTTTTTAAGAAGAAGAAATGATTCATGTTACTAAATAACAAATATTTTTCATATTTTGCTTCAGAAATTGCTATACTAAAGACCTTTTATATTTTAATATTCGAATAAGTCAAATTTTAAAAAGTACCGATTAACAGCCAAATGAACAAGACCTTTAGCATTGAGAATATGGAAACATATTTCCGAAACTATGTGCCCTGCGTTGAGCATAGGAGAGAGCCAATTACTAATTTTTGTACATAAAGAATCTGCCTAAAATTTATGTGTCCCGAATGTGTATAGAATCATTCTAGAACCCATGCCAATCATCCAGTACGATTCCAATAATTAAGATTGAGTCGATTAAGACGTGCATTAGGAAATCTTCGGCCCAGATTCAAAACACAATTAGAGAGCTAGACCAAGAGGCGAACAAAAATAATTTCCTCAAGTACAAAACACCTGAATAGTATTAAAACGAGCGTAATTTGACATTTATTTAGTAATTCGAGAGTTAGAAGAAGTGCGGAAGAGTTTAATCGAAGATATCAATAGATATTTTAAAGATAAAGAAGCTTAAGTAAAACGATAAACTTCCAAAACTCACTAAATAAAAGTCAAAATCCAAAATCTACAAAGTGAACTAGCAAAGGCTCTTGCATAACTTCAACTGTTGGATAAAAATCTTTATGTTAATCAAGAGTGCGTTAATGCAATAAAAAAAGCAAATAAGATAGACTATAATTAACTCATCAATCACTTTCGGCAACAAATATAAAATGTTCAAAATGATTTGGACATTAACTTGAAAGTGTAGCTTAATCCTGCCAAACGAGAAGAATTTCGAAGAATTCTTCAAAATCTTATTGGGATAAGCAATAAAAAATATAGAGCAAATTTGAATCAAAAGTCTGCAGCAAGTAGAGCCAGACTCGAACCTTCTCGGCAATACCCTTAATAATTCAATAAGTCTGAAAGAATTGAGTATGTTGTTAATCCACCTCCATTGAGCGCTGATCGACTGCTCAATCAAGCAGCATTCAAAATCAATGCTTAAAATTATTTCGAATCTGAACCTTTTCTTCACTTCTTTGAAGTGTCAAGACCGATACTGCACGTGCTAAGACTAAAATAAGTGCGTGGGAATTAGCCACCTAAGTGGACATTAATCACTCTAGATATAAATTTTGCAATTCCTTCTTTCAATCGCTCAATTGCAACTGAAAGCGGTCATGTCTATCTGATCGGAGGAACAATTCTAAGTAGCGAAGAGAAATCAAAAATAATTTATCAGTTCGATCCACTTAATAACACTTTAAGACAAGTCGGGAAGTTGAATATAGGTCGATCAAGTCACTCGATGGTGTGCTTGAAGAAGATGATCTACATTGTGGGAGGTATGGACGACAATGATACAATTCCTAAGAAGTGTGAGGTGTTCGACAGCAGAAGTAACGAGTGCAAAATGATTGCTCCGTGTAAACATGCGACTATTAACTCTAGTCTTTGTACTCTCGGCAAGGACAAACTTGTAAAGCTAGGCGGTGTTGACGCTGAGGGTAAAAACAGTGATTTTATTGAGTTGTATCACATCAGCTCAGATATCTGGTAAGAAATAGATCCCACCATCGAACAGCAAGTTCAAAGCTAATTTGGGCTTCTTAGTTGTAGTGGATGGGCTAGCTTAAATGAAGACCAAATCTTTATATTTGGCGGATATAATGAAGAGTCAGGGAACTAAAACTCGAAAAGCAGCTACGTATTCTAATGTAACAATATTTTAATTAAGATAACAAACAAGCTAAATAATCTTACATCAAATACATCAACATGAAGAATCCACCTATCGCGGAAGGTTTCTGGAACCCACAAGCCGTCCCATACAATGGCACCATATATGCATTACAAAATGTTGATGGAGAGTAGTAGAACGACTGTCTAGAAGATAGAAGAAATTTGCTCATTTTCAATGGTAAGCATTGGTCCATGTTCAACAACAGCCAATGAATTTTTAATTATCTTTGAGAATGCGCTATATTTTATGTGATGAAATGATAATTTTATTGTTTACGGTTTGCAATGTCAGAAAATAAATATCTAAAGCTACCGTCGCATCGTACGTTCACTTTTGGCTCTGTTGTAATAGATTCGAATTTTGACTCTGGAAACTGCAGCCATGTTGAAAAGATATCCATGACCAGCGTAATGTAGTCGCTAAGATCAGTATGAAGTGTGGATTGGCACTGATAATCCCAAAAATAACTATCGCACATGGTTTTACTTCTCAGTCCTCGGCTTCAACCAAGGTGCCACTGTCAGCTTCAAAATAAAAAACATGCAAAATCAAGTATACTATTTATTAAATAAGTCCAAATTGCTCAACTAAGGACTTGTGCCAGTGTTCAGGTAAGAGAATTCAACTGAATGGCGACGGATAAAGTAAAAAATTAATCTTAGCTCGATCGTAAATCTAGATTAATTTAGGAATATAATGAAGGATGGATTTAATGGGTTTTCAAGCATACGTTTACTAGTAATCAAAAAGTATATTTGGCCTTCTATTACCCTTGGTCCAATGAAGACAATACACGTTTTTTCGATTAAATACAATAGAAAATCAAAAACATGGATGGAATTTATTTTTATCGATCCAGTATAATAAAGACTCTATAGGGAAGAAGCACATAATTTATAGCAATTAGCTCTAATTTGCTTAAGATAAATCGATAATAAAAAATAGACGATAATGCTTTGTTCTAGGGGGCAAAGAAACCTCATGCCTTCAGCTAAAATAAAAAAGGTATAGTTCTATCAGCTCGAGTACACCCCGGTTAATTACCTGGTTCTCATGTTCTGAATGGCATTATCTAATAGATAACTAAAGATCACGAAAAAGGACATTTACTTCGAGACAACTTCGTGTTCTACATATTCCCAATATTAAACCCAGATGGAGTAGCAAGAGGCCATTACAGAGTCGATACCAATGGCATAAATTTGAACAGGTGCTACTTGAACCCAACGGCTAAATTTCAGCCAACAATATACGCAATTAAAAATTGGATCATGCATTTACACAATTCTAAAAGATTTTTTGCATTTTTAGACTTGCACGCACATGCTTCAAGGAGAGGGACGTTTATCTACGGGAATAGTGTAAATTAGCTCCAAAAACAAGTCGATACATGCATTTTTCCCAAAATATTGTCAATGAATAGCGCTGATTTTGAATATGAGGGAAGCAATTTCACTTAACAAAATATGTACTGCAAAGATAAATCTGACCATATCTCTAAATAAGGTTCAGGAAGAGTTGCTATGTATAAAGCTACTAAAAATGCATTTTGTTGGACTCTCTAGTGCAACTATAACATGAGCAAGATTAATAATATTCTTGAACCCAAGAAAAATAACAGTGACAAGGTTGATAGGCCGAACTAAACTGAACTGAATACAAAGATTATCTTAAATTATCGTAATTGTGCTCAAAAGTAAGCAACATAATTTTTTACAATATCTACTTTTCACAAGCTTGGTAGATAAATTTGTGAATCTTTTCTAGATCTTATCGAAAAAAATCCTGAGTCTAGGATTGACAATACCAAGAATTATTTTCAATCAGTGCAAAACTTAAAGATGAACTTAGCATTTGCGCTGCTTCGAATGGCTCCAAACAGATTTTAGACTCATTTTAAAAAGATTTACAACACATCATTAAGTGAAAATACTTAAATGGCCTATCGATCAATACAGGCACTTTATTACATAATCATAAAAAATGCAAAAATATCAAACATTAATTCATTTATAAAGGATGGAGATTTAACAAACGTAATAATAGAATCTCCTAAAAAATCAAAATCAGCATCAGTTTCACACCAGCAGCCTAAATTTAGTAGTCTTTTATAGCGAAAAAGTCTTCAAAGAAGCAAAGTTTAGCTTGACCATGAATGGAAATCTTAAAGAAACATTTAAAAATGCAGCATTGATTTGTTGAATTTTCACATTGAAAAGAGACAATCATTAAATGTCAACAATAGCCCTGAGTAAGATGACAAGTGTATATTTGACACTGAAGACAAAATATAGAATATAATTTGTGAAAAATTAAAAATGTATCAGAAATAAAAGATGATTCACCGAACAACTACCTTGAAACTTCAGACTCCTAAGTTGTTCACTTTCCAAGAGCAAGTGACAACAAGGTAGCGTGGATCAAGCCAAAATAAAAAGTAATTTTTGCGTAATCTAGTAATAAAATACGTTTTAAGGCACAGTCAGAGCTTCCAACTTTACGGAAGAAAAATTCGTTAGCGGTACCAGGCTCGCCAACAAAAGGGAATATCTTTGAAGATGTGTTCCAGCAATAGTATGTGCGTGACCCATTTTTGTATGCCGAAGCAGACTGACGTCAATTGATTTTAATGAATGCGCTGAGTGCGATATAATATATTTTGTGATTGTTGAAATCAGACCCATAATATGATACTAAGTACCAGAATATATAGGAGTGGAAGTCTAGGTCCGGTGTCATCAGTAGGTAATCCTTTCCTTAAAAGGAAATGATGAAACGGGCACATTTTGATGATGACATGTTGCTCACAGCTAACTGAACTCTCAATAAAACTCTTATTTTTGACTTAGCGAACACTAAAATTTCAATTTGCCAATATTATTGCTTGCTACTCTTATATAATACTTATAATTTTATATTTTTACTATTAATTTCGGAACATTTAGCCAAATTACACTAGAATTGACTTTCTTTGATGAATTTCAATATTAAGCTATATAATAAGTATAATAAGATATAATGATGAATGTAAAAATAAATTTGTGATGTATTGTATGATCAAGAAGAGGCAGTACCCTTCTTGCTCTTCTTTTGCTAATTAACGATGAATCTGTTTATGGCATCCGCAAGATCTGGTTGATACTTCTTCAATTCGTCGATATGTCTGTTCGATTTCATTAGGTTCGGGTTGTAAAGAGTTTCAAATCGAACGCGAATGACCTCAGAGTCTTCCCAAAGCATAGTGGGCTCGTATGGTAAATAGCTGGAGCTTGTTATAAATAGCTAGTAAATTGAGCCTGGTTTCAAGTCATTGAAGAAGATAACTCCATTTCCTTTGATATCTGTCATTGAGCTGAACTTTCTTTATGTTATAGTTGGAGTGTTATCAATGTTTTTGCCATTGCGTATTTGTAAACTCGTGAGAGCCCTTGATTTCTAAGCAGCCGTCAGATCTGCCACTCTAACAGCCGTGATCTGATTTTAAGTGATTGAGATTGTATCATTAGCTTTTTCGCTCTGCTCCACGAGTGTGGCATAAATGTTCGAACGCTACCAGAATTTCATTTGGAATGTAGCGTTGTATAAATTAATAACCTTCGGCTTTGGCATCACTGTTACTCTGGGTTTAACTGATCTGAGTTAGTAGTATTGGACTGTGGCAGTGCTATCCCAGGCAGACAGATATTGACTAAATAGACCTTTGCTGACGCTGCTTTGAAGGAATCCTTCAACAATGCTCATAGGTGTCACAGTGTCATTGGTAGGATCTGGAGCGATAACCACTTCATATACATACTTTGGAGCATTTTTATATTGATTTGCGTTGTTTCTGACGATGTTGAGGTCATAGCTGGAGGTCAGCACTTTTATTCTGAAAGGACTAATTCTGATAATTCTTTCCAAAGACTTAACGATGTCAAGGTTAGATACGATGTCATTGAATGTAAGCTTCATGAGAACTCCTTTCGAAAGTTAGATTGTTTTAAATTGGATCGATTTGATCGTTGATGTTCCTAGTTCGGATTTGAAGACAACATAGAAGTTATATGTTGTTGATGATGACAATGAAGTTAAATCAGCTCTTGCCACATAGTTGATTTGAGCCGTGCTTGAAATATAGACTGTTTCGGCTGTTGAATTAACTGTGCCTGTGAAACCCTTAGTGTTGGACAATCCTACGATTTAGTCGGCGGAAGTGATAACAGGATACCCAGAATCAAGACAAAGATAGTAGACGACACCAGCAGTGCGAGTGTTTATAGTGATGCGAGCTCCACTGCTAACAATATTACTGCTTGACAATTTGATAACTTCTGGCTTCATCGAGGTGGCTGAACTTTGTGATGTGTCATTGCTGATAAGTACATTGGTGACTGCCTTCCCCACATCTGCAAGATTACATGAAGTTGCAATCTGAGTTAGTCTGATACGGAGTGGAGGGTACAGCACGTTGTAAGTTGGATCACGATCGAAGCATAGAGTCATTGTTGGTGTTGTTAAATTATGGATTATTGAGTATACGCTCGTCAATGTGAAAGTGAGGGTTAGGGGCGGAGGTACTACTTGCTTGCCTTGTGTTATCTTGAACCAGAAGTTTGATTGCTGAGGCACTATTGAAATTATTCGAGGCTCCAAACTGAAATTAGACAGATGTGGTGAGTATTGAGCTAAAGTCTGGCTAGCCTACTCTGCTATCTTGATAAATAGCGTCATTTCGGTTGAAGAAGGCAATGAGAATATTATAGGTACAGTCACTGGTGCTCCACTAGTTGAAACAGATATAGATGGAACTGTTATAGTGGGATAGATAAATCCAGTGGATGAAGATGGACTGACGACCTGTATCGTGGTGGGCAAAATGTTCCTAAAATAGGTCTTTGTTTCGGATTCAAACTTATCGAAGTAGATCGTGTATCTACCAGGAGCAATATCCGATCTTAAGTAGACTGTTGTTGTTTTCTTGAGGGTATAGTAATCATTGAATTAAACTGTGCTTGGCACGAAAGATAGGCCATTTGCAGTCGACTTAGCAGTAATTCGTAGATTTGATGCAGGTTTAGTAATTCCGTATGTAATATTGTAAGCAAGACCTGCGACCATAACCAATGAATGCTCCAAACTGATAGGGATTCTAATAGAGTAGAACTTAAGGCAGTTAGACCCATCCACCACTGAAGATGATTATAGTAAGAACTTGTTTGAGACCACTTCGATCACTCTGATGATGAAGAAAGTTTGCGCAAGAAGGGTCTGATCATTGGTATCGCAGTATGTCTCCAACGATGGGTTGAGTAAGGTGCTAATTGATAGTGTTAGAGTGTTTAGATTGACTGTAAAGGTTTCAGTGACAATAATTTAATTTTGATAGTTCTGGCAAGGAGATGGATTTGGTAATTGTGCAAACTGGCAAGTCAAATTTCCATTAGCCCAAAGAGTGCTCTTATAAAATGTTGGAATTACCACAATATAGGAAAGCTGTTTACCGGCAATCGCTATGTTAGTTCCAGCCGGGCCACTGAAGGTGAAATTATATACTGAGGGGTACAACAAATCGTAATCAGAAACACTGACAGAGTTGATGGATAGATACTGCGGCGGGGAACTGATGTAGTATGTAAGGGGGGCCTGCATGATCCACTGTAAGGTCTTTTATGTGACTGAATCAATATAATAGGCAAGAGTGAAATTTCTGGCAATGTACTGAGCAGGATTTTTGATACCTCTGATAAACACATAAGCCCATTCACTTGATGATATAGCCTGTGATATATTGACTAGGTTGATGGTGTTCACATCGACTTTAAAGGTAGGGTACGATTTCAGACTCACACCATCGACCGCAGACAAATTGCTGATCATTTTTTGCACATTGTTGTATGTCAATGAGGTGAACAGGTTGGAATTGTTTGAGGAAGTTAACCCCACCAGAATAGAAGACCGGTCAATGAAGAAATTTGAAGGGAAGGTGATGCCCAAGTTGTTGGGGGCCAGGTTCGCTACAGGAGAGATTTTGAAAATGTATGTAGCCATCAAACCAGCTTCCTTTGGCGAATTCATCAAGAAGGCGCTGCTCAGGTTTGCTGAAATGTAGCTTGTTGACAGTATTGTTATATATGAGGGTTGAGCTTGAGCATACACTATACCTTTGCTTTGCACCGTGGCAGTTGCGCTGTAAGTATTGTTTGTTGGATTGACTAAATTTATTAAAATAGTTAACGAGGTTTGAGTAGTGGCCTGAAGCTTTGTCCACAGAGTGAATGATCCGTTGATGTATGTCAGATAGCACTTATTTTACAGAAGTGTGGTGCTTTATAATGAGGAGCAACCCATGACTGAATTCGTGTTATTAGAGCTGAAGTCGCTCGGTAGTTTAATATACAGAATCGAGTCTCCTCTGAATAAATCATTGCAGCTTAGCACAAACGTATAGCTTGCATTGTAATTTTTGTTCACATATGAGGCAGACCAACTCAGAGTACAAACTCGCACAGCCTTTACTGTGATTGCAGGAGGGTTCACCGAGTTTTCACATATTTTATGACCTAAGTAAATGTTCTCATCGAAGTAGCTGGACACGAAGAAAATCAGTGAGGAAGAGTCTTGGTTGGGATTTTGAAGGCCTGCTAAGATGACTTTATACGTCGAAGTCTTGGAAAGTTCACTGCCATTCACATAAATGTCGACTCTGGATGGAGTTTGAATTAAGCAGTAAGCATTTGTGGACTCGAAACCGACAAGTGTGCAAGTGACGCCATTGCTGACCATATCTCCATATTCAGTCGGAATTGTAATCGAAATTGCGCCTTTTGCTGGAATATAGTGATTGGTGATCAAACTGAAAGTGTAAGAGACTCCAATTTATCCGCCGTTAAGTGAGCTGACTGAAAGCACACCGAAACTGAAGAATGCACACTTTTCAACTGTCCTGCTTGCAATAGTGAGATTTCGGTAAGCATAAAGCCTGTAACCACTGTAAATTTAGACATTGACGTTGACTGGTTTAGCCGAAACAGTATACGCAGAAGTGGGGAAATTATAGAAGTTGAAAGTGATACCACTTGACCCATATATTGTTTGGGCGTGTCTGAACCGAACTATACCGGTGGCATAGAAAACTTACACCATAGTGCATGCGGAACAAGTGATAGTGACTGGGTTATAGGGATCGATAATGAATTTAGGAGTAAATTTGAGCAATATGAAATCGGACTGTCCTCCCAAAGAAGAGTAGACCCAGTTGCCCCAAGGGTAGGAATTTGGTGGCCATATAGAAAGCGTAAAGTTGGTGGTCTGTCTTACAATATTGCGACCGAAGTAATTGCAACTCATACTCCAATAATTATGCCAGACATAACCCAGAGAGTCGCGGTCGTTAATTGTCGTAACTGTGTTGTTGGTAGGCTGAGGAATTGTAGGAGTTGGTAGATACAAATATGTTGAGCTATTTATGTCGGTGTAATGAATAACTACGCTCATTGATATTGTGTTTACATTTATCTCATTAAGAGATTGAATACCTCCGAAACTGACCTTTATTGTCGTTGCAGGGTTAATGTAGTTATAGTTGAGGATTGTGATGGTTGGCTTGTCAGTTGAGTTCGTGCCCAAGTGCAAGATACATATGAGACGTTTGTTCTATAAGGCAACAATTCCACTTCTTATAACACATCCTACTTCAGATCCTTAAGCTAAGCCTGTTCCAAGGTCATTCTTAAATACGTTAGTTGGAATGTTGGCGTTATAATTTTCAAAGATGAACTTAAGCTATGAGGTCAGAGTTGTAGCAGTAGTGGTTGCTCCTGGAGGAATTTGAAGTGATCCTGTCACAAAAGTCAAATCATAAACAGATTCAGCAATTCTTCCGTCCAGAATATTGGTGAGAGCTATACTGGGGATATCAAAGTATGCGCCATACACTGGAGAGATGTCAAGAGTTTGTTTCTCAAGTAGCACACCTGATATTCCTGAAACTGTACCGTACAGCTAGACTGTCATGTTGTAGAAGTTACCAGGGAGAGCCGGGGCTGTGAACCAGTTCTGTTGAACCACAGAACCAAGCTGGATGATTTTCACCTAATTGTTGTAATTTTGAGGTACTACTTTGATAATAGTTCTGCCTCCCTCTCTGCTTTGCTTGCAGGAGTATTGGTTTTACTTGGTCCTGCCGATCATGAAGCAGTTGTCATGCTGGAACACTCCCGGGTAATCAAATTCGACAGGAATAATAAAGTCCATTTCGGTGATGGCTGTACTAACTGTGGGTTTCAGCAACATGTAGAACACTTCTTTATTGCCCACTCTGGCCACTCGATAAGCAAAAGATTGTTGATTGAAAGTGATATCACTGATGATGGGCACCTGGTGCTGCGATATCTGAATTGTTTGGGAGCATTATGATAAATAGTAGCGGGGGTCCGATGACGAAGAGTTTACTGACCCGTATGCGTTGAATGTTCCGCTTGTTACTGGAGCAGTTGTATACAAAATAGGCTGTCCTGCAGAAAAAGCTGCAATTGTGAACTTAGCATGCACGCTAACACCAAGGTCATCCCATGTATTGGCATTCGCAGCATAATTAGCGAGATCCTGTGGCTCGGGCACAATCTGTAGCACTGGGAAAGTGGTGTTTTCCACAAAAACTCGGCAATAGAATCTCAGTGGGTATGTGTTCACAATAGTGCTCGTGAGAGTGGCATTGCAGTAATTGGCATCCCAGCTTATAACATCTGCAGGAGCAGTTAAGTAGATTGAAGTTATACGACCATCCATGAAAATGTTCTGTAGTGTGAATATAGCAGTGTTTGCGTAGTTACGTAGCCAAATGTTGGGAGTCTGAGTGGTAGCAATTGTCATAGAAGTCGCAATTCCACTGGTCATACTTCGTTTGATGGTTATATGCGGGGACTGTAGAATATCGTACACATCGGCGACACCACCTGATCCACGAGAGACTGTAACTTTAATGTATAACGAGTATGCCTGTATAAAGTATGCATTGTTCATATATGTTACCAAGTTAATAGTTAAAGTGCCAGAACCAGTAATGACTGTAGTAGTTGGAATCAGCACGATCCAGCGAGGTTTAGGGAACGCGTAACAGTTGTAGTTGGAAGCAGAGCATAGACTTGGCATTACTCCTTGGAAATTCTCAGGGTAAACAATATAGATCACATCACTAGTACTGATGGTGGCTGTTGTGATGAACTGTAATTGATGGTTTATACTTGTATCCAGAATATTGTTGGATGAAGGCGTGAAAGTGGAAGCAGTTGCAACCACATTTTATGTGGCAGATGTAGTTACGTACCACCCTCTAGCGGCATAGATAGAGCAGTTCTTATTGAAGGTGTTAGAGCAAGGAGCCATGATATTCATCTGAACTCCCACATTCATACCTGCAGTCGTGGGATTACGGACGTTAGCCAGCAAGAATCTGACAGTGCCTGGGAAACTCCAAGTGTTATGGTTAAGCTCAAGAGGTATGACGAGACGGGCAGGGCGGGGAGGGTTGGCAGTGTTGTCTCCGTAGTAAACTATGCATCTCATACGGCCTGATGAAATGTAAGAGTTTGCGTACTCCAGACAGTCAAGGAAGCGATAGACTTCTCCAGGAACAGGGTTATTTTCTATATCGTTTGCGAACATGTCATAGAGCAAGCTGTTCGTGTCGAATGTCATTTAAATCCAGTAACCAGCGCTGATGCTGACATCAAGATAGAAGTTGAACTCGAGCATGGTCTTCTGGGAGGCGGCCCTATATCGATTGACAATGGTTAGGGTATGTGGTTTAGGGTCAGTAACGAAATCATAATAGCTGGTCTATGTGATTGCAGCTCCATGGATGCACTCGTAGTAGAACTTAACAGTGCCAGACCCCTGCGTTATGAATCCGTTGGTCCTCCCCGAGTTGTAATAGGTGGTATCGTAGGGCGAGTATTTCCATATGTACTGCACATTAGTCAGTAGTGTGAAATTAGTCAGGTATATTGTTGGCAGGTAGTAAATGTATTGGTTTGACGATACATATTGTGGAGTCAGTGTAATCCACTCTGCAGTTGTCGAGTCATTACGCTTTATTATGAAGCGAGGATTGCCTGAGTATCCTAATGGGTTCGTTATGCGGATATACTCACCAGCAAGCAAATTGTTGTTACGTAAATTAAGATTTCCTTACAGTTAGTAATAGTATTAGTTGTATATTGAAGAGTATTGGTACTCTTTCAACTCTAAGTGTCTCAAAATAAGTGATGGGAATGAGCTGGCCGGATGAGTAATAGTGACTGCGTTAGTCTTCATGGCGATGCTGGATGTGCTATCGCTGAAAATGCCGTATAGGTTGACTGCGATGTTCTCAGCTGTAAGTGCAGTGATACTCGTCACCATAAAGTACATAGAGATAGGCGTAGCTGTACTCATAGCATTAAACCCTGTTATTCTAAATCCGCCTGTAATCCAGAAGCACCTCATGACTTGCGAGTTGTCAGTAGGTCTTACGAAATTAGTCTTGACTCGGCAGTGAGCTCCTGAGTTGGCATTTATTTTAGAGCTGTCAAAGATAACCTGGATTTCACCTCCAAGGGGGATAATAGGGATCGTCACATCGAGTCTATACATGACGGTGGAGCCTTGCCCTTATGAGCCCTCGATGCGAGTTAGTGCTGCAGCTGTATATGACGTCAAGTAGTTCAGTGTCAGAGATGGAGTAACTCCAACTTTTAGAGTTCTGGGGTTCGCTGATGTAGGGGCATTGCTGCTGTCATGTACTTTCACCCAAGAAAACGAGAATGGCCGCTGGTAGTTTATAGAAGAGGAAACGGCACCGATGCCCACTGTGGTCACAAGATTGCTTGTTTTCTTTTGAGCGTGGATCATGTTGATATTGGAGAAGTAGTAATAGTTGTAGTTTCCGGTATCATTGCCATTCAGGAAGTTGGGTGTCAGTCCTGCTAAGCTGTTGTCTAGTTTAAACACAACTGAATCCCATTGAGTAAGTGAGTATGAATCCAAGCTAATAGCAAGGTCAATGCCCGAGTTGATTTGAACGTTACGATTTGCATTCACAATAGTTGGGTTAAAAGATGTCGATGTGTCAGCCTCGGTGTAATACTCGTTGATGCACTGATGCTGGTTCATAATGTAGCCATAGCCTACACCATTGGGATAATACATGAGAGTTAGGTTATATCTGAGAGCAGTAAATGCCACCGATGGATTCTTTATTAAAGGAACTCGCCAGGTGTAAGAGGTACCGGCCGAATAAGCTTGCTGGCCAGTTAAAGAAATACGAAGAGGGGCCATTCTTTGAGAATACTGAGCGAACTTTATGGTGGTAACTTCGTTGCCTGAAGGATTTCCAACAACTTCAGCATAGCGAGCACCAGAGTCGATAGTTTTACCATCAGCAGCGAAGATAGCTTTGACTCCCCCGTCGTAGTCATAATAGAGTCCCGAAATATCGAGCATAAGTACAGTTTCAACCGATCCGCTTCCAGCCGCCACTGAGGATTTAGGCGTGTATGTGATAGTGAGAGTGTCGTAGTCGCTTACAGTTGTGGTGGTGTGTAGAATTTGCACTGATGTAAAGTATTGCTTGAAATGGAAATTAAAAGCGTCATCACGAGTGTTACCATCAAAGTACTCGTAGTACAGCATGTTCCTAAAACCAGGAGCGGTTGGGCCAACGAAAGAAGATGTCACTACGTTGGGTTCTGTGATCTGCAACAAGTAGTCACCTGCAGTATAGCCTCCGACAGGCCCAATAACGTGGTAATAGTGGTTGCCATTGCCCTCAGTTGCTTTGTAGCACTAACCATATATACCGACTGAGAAATCAAATTCTGCTGAGACTGCAGGCAAGAACTGACATATTAGGTTAGTCCAAGAGGTAACAGATGAAAAAGTAGTGGTAGAGTAAAGATAAATGCGCATGTAATCGTTAGAGCCATCGTAGCTATTGGTCAGAGTATAGCGCAACCTGAAGTAGGGAGTTGTCTGGCCAGCCACAGCCTCCAGGTATCGGACTTGGTTCTCATAGAAGTTCCGCACATACTTTCGGTTTAGCCAGCTAAGGGTTGATGGAATCGTCTTTGAAGAAGAGTAATAGGAAGAAAGAGAAGTTGGATAGATGCTTTCGTACTCAACAACATTGTTTGATGCTTTAAGGCGACTGGTATACGAGACGCTTGCAGAAGAGAATTTACCAAGCACTTGTACCCACCAATAGTAATCAAGCATGCTCTCTTTAAAGTAGTAGTAAAAAACGTGCCAGGTACCACCGCTATATGTAGTCTGACATGTGCTTTTCGAGTTTGTGTATTGGGAGTTATTACGCACTGCTCTACACTCTTAAAGGTAAGTTACACCACTTGTGAATTCTATTTATAATATGCTGAGGTCGCGAGCTAATATATTGGCAGCCGTTTCGTCAATCACCACATTGAGGCGGAGAAGGGTTAATGCCCCCGAGCCTACTTTGTTCGTGCTCGGGTAAGTGTCGAAAGTATTTGAGGGCAAGTTTTGATCAATGTTTACAATTGCTACATTTTTTGTATAAATAGAAAACGAAGGTTGTGAATAAGTCTGCGTGCTTTGATGATAATAATTGTTGTAGAAGTTCGCTACCATGTTTTTTACATTGTTATAATCCGATTGCTGATACGGGTACGGGTTCTTTATTCCTGTGATGTTTAATACTGTCGCAGTTAAAATTGGCTTTTGGGGCACTGCGAAAACAAACTTATTAAGCGCTTTGTTGACCCACAACAACTGATAAGTTCCATATGTATCTAAGAATGTGACTGAGTCAATGGCAGGCCAGGTCGCCGAGAAACCTCCATTCATATTGAAGGCAACTTTAGACTCGTAACCGCTTGTAGTGGTGTCGAAGGGCCAGTTGAAGTTTAAGGATCCAACGTTGAGAGCTCCGAATTGCCGTATAGATGGGTCTGGGAATGTGATTGACAGAGCTGCAGTGCTAACCGTATCCGTACCATCTATCAGGAATATTTACCTATAAAAACTTTCATGTTTGACAGAGCTAGGACCCATGTAAATAAGACTCATATCAAATTTGGTAGTAGAACCGGCTGAACTAGGCGTAGGCAACGTGATATCATCAAGGGTAACGTAGTAGTATACTCCGGCAGTAATCGTACCTATATTGATAATTCTAATTTTAGTGAAACCAATCAAGTTGTCGGCTTCAGCTAAAACACATGCAGGCGATTTTCTATTCGATATCGACTGGAAATTAGAACTCAACTGGCAAGGAATTTGGTTACGCAGCACATAGGGCGAGAATGTTGATGGTGGCAAGTCCCAGAATATGAACTACAAGTAGTGGTTGGGGTAATTATTGGCACTTGTAAAGTCTGTCATGAACTTGAAGTATAAGGAAGTCACATCAGGTTAAGCGCATAATACGTAAATCTATTGCAGAGCGAGTCGAGTAGGTCCCTAATATTTGTAAAGTTTCTGCACCTGCTGGTTAATGACTGTGGGACCGATAGCTGGGTTAGAATAGACTATAATATTAAAGCTTTCAAAATTGACCTGCTGGAAACCGGACTGTGATGCGCATCCACCTGCAGTACATCCTGCTAAATTGATCCCGATGGGCATGATGACTAGCTCATAATAGTAAGCGGAGTTTATGGGCATAGACTTTGGCACAATCATATCTAGGGTGCTGCCAGAAGCTGAGTACGAATCAGCATAAGCATCAATATACTCAGTTTACTGAGCCATATTTGTATAGGATGTATACTGTCTGAACATGCACAGGTACGATCCAGAGTAAGCAATCTGAGGGTTTATCACTCGGAAAAGTGCAGAATAAGAAGGAGTGCCTGAATTATAACTTACACTGCTGCTTAATTTGAAACGAACTCGCAAAGGTGCGTTGGCAGTCATCGTAAATCGTGACTGGAAGGGGTACATATGCACTCGTTCTTTTGATATTCTTACGTTACTTGACCATGAGTTATCAATAGCGAAGGTTGTTGACTTACTAATTACCAGTGAATAACGCGAGCCCGAATAATAGTAACTGTATAGATACATGTTGAAGGTGATTGAAGTCGTCTGTGGGTTAGTGATTCCGAACTCCACGAAAATTAAATTCGATGTTGTATAGTCAGTACGCTCTGAGTAAACGGTAACAGAGCCAGCAGCAACAACACACACTAGCTAAACATTTGGTTAATTCTGCACCCATACTTGGCAACTTGACTTCTGAGTTACAATTCCTGTGAATGTTACGTAAAGCTTAGAGCCGGTGTCTAAGTACCGATATAATGTCTTACCACTTAGCCCCATCGACAGAGTGATTATATTGGCAAAAGTAGAACGAGATGAACCGTAAAAATCAGAATAAGCCAAAAAGGTATTACTATTGATGGGTGCCAAATTAGATTGAGATCTCGAAATGGAGCCGCTATACTGCCATTGACCAGTGCCTATATACACAATAGCATTGTAGAGTGAACTATCACTGAACTGTGAGCTGGGGTAAAAAATATCCATACTCCCTCTTGACATTGAGAATGATGTAGTACTCGTCGATTTTAACTTAGCCACAATCACGCATAATTGATTGTTATATACTCTGCACTCTAGGAACACATTGGAGTCAGCGCAGAAAGAAGTTGCTGGCACAGGACCTGCTCGTCGATAGTTTATATAAACAATTGGGGTGCTCAAGGCAGATCCCCAGCTACCGGTCACTGTATAGGTTGATCCAAATGTAGTGCCCACAGTTACAGCCGATGGGTAAAATGCTGTTTCACTTAACGAGGACATACTAGTTAGTGTCATAGTGGGGCTGGAGCCGATAAAGCTAAGTGCAGATGTCGATTTTCTGTATACTCCACCATACTGATTTCCGCCGTTCAGATCAGGGGGATAAGAGTTGCCATAGATGGTCTTAAGTTCTACTGAGAACGACATGCCTGTGAATATTTTGAACTAGGGGAAGTAGCATCGAACGGATTATCCGACATTGGCATTAAAGTCAATTAAAATAGCATATGCGTTGAACCCTCCAGATACTGGTAGTCTTCGAATACAATTAGCATAGACATAGGGTGAAGTAGTGGTGATGGAAATTGTGGTAACCGCAGATAGACATAAACATTATATACTTTCCTATGTATTGGCAGTGTTGACATAACTACTGAATGGGTCATTAGTGCCAGTCCATGTGGTGCTGCCGATAAACTAAGCTAATAGCAGGTAACCTGTTGTACTGGACCCGACTCCGACTGCAAGTGTGGAGATATCAATAGTAAATTATGTTACACCGTCTCGATTGGTGGAGAGCGTGGAAATAGCCACAGAAGTAGCCAGCGAGACAGCTGGTAAGAATGCTACTTTACGGATGAGCCAAGTATGGAAGCTGATATAGTAGTCATACACTCCTACAGCGTAGATATACTCGTGATGTAGAGCAGGCAGTTCCACATCAGATCCGGGTGCAATCGTCAAATACAGGATGATGTACTCAGTAGTGGCAAAAGTGTTGTCATTTGCAGCTGCAGACAGGCCACCCCAGATATTAGCGAATACGATATTTTCAAAATACACGAGCACACGGTCTCCATAACACTGCAGGTTTGTGGGAGTGGCTGTGTTGTTGTTGCCAGTACCCGGTGTCCTACTTGTTGATATCTCAGCTACGATGTTGGATATTTGACACGTAGACCCGTAGTTGAAACCTTTGAATTTTATCTGGAAGTAATGATAGGTGTTTCCGCCGCCAAAACCCACGTTGCTAGTCGGGTTATAAGACACTTGCAAGAAAGTGTCGGTAACCTTTTCTAAGTAGAAGTTGCCACCACCCGATGTGTGATCATAGTAACATGAGGCGCTGGAGACATCAGGATAATAACAGTTTTCGGCTTGAGTAGCAGACTTACGCACAATTGCGGTATATGAGTTAGCATACGCATCATAATTAGAAAATAAAGCCACCGTGATTGACCTGCTCGTTGACGTATATGTGCCAGTCAGTGAACCCCCGACAAGTAAGAACTTAACTCGAATATTTTTTGTAATCGGTAACAGCGGATCGATCTCGAAGCCTTTGAAATTTCTAAGAATAATTACTGCGTTATTTCCTGTGGTTTGGCAATAGGCATGTTGAGTCATAGAAGTTGATACTAATCCACCTAACAGGCTGCAACTGGAGAGAGTGCTCCAATCCGCAAAGCTGAAAGTAAAAGACAATACAAAGTTATCATCATTTCTGAAGTACAAGTCAGCTGCGGTTAATGGCGAAAGCATAGGAGTCAGATCAAGCTCATAGATAAAACGTGTCACAGTTCCATCTGCTAATCTATAAGTTTGATCGAAGTATGGGTTTGTTGGAGTGCCGCCTACATTTTCAAGTCCGGTCATATAGGCTTGAGTGAATATGTTGGTAGCGATTTAGATCGAGGTATCGGAGAAAAACCAATATGCAGTAATGGAGTTGGCATAAAACTTACATTTTAGATAATTAAGATCCCATCCACCTGAGCCAGAGACCACTAGATTGGTCGTTGATGGCCATGTTCTGATGAAGTAACCATACTTATATGTTCTACCGCCTGTGACTTGGGTGAACCTAAGTAGATCATCATAGTTATTGGCAGACCCGAGAGTGGCAATACAGAACTCTTTATCTGTGTAAGTGCTACCACTGTCATAGAGTAAAACTTGCGCTATAGACATCCTTCCACTTCCCAAATTAGCATTCTGCGAAAATACATAATGGACTGTATTATTCCTCCAAGGCGATTTTGTTGGTGGACGGTAATAACTGGCATCATAGTTGTTTGTAGCTGGAGTTGCTGACTGAGTTTGGAAGATGTTTTGGAAATTCCACTAACCCATAAATTGGTTACCGTACAGGTTTGTTGATGATTTTGTTCCTCCATAAGCACGCACACGCACAGAGAAGAACGAGCCAACGGTCTCAGGATTAGTGATAAGGAATCTACAGTTCATTGTGGAAACATATGTAAAATCGCTCATGATAATTCTTGTTGGGATAGTCAAATCAGTGTATACTCCTATTTTGACAAAACACTTGACATTGCCACCTGCTGAGTATCCGTTATTGCCACAAGGATAGGTCGAGCCATCTTACAGGCCGAGGAAGGCTCCATTCATACCACCTACTGAAGTATACAGATATGTGCTTTGAGAATCGATCAAGGGAATATCGAACACTAGCCCAGTGATATCAGTTCTATTAAATGTGAGTTTCAAATTTACAACATTGAGCTGACTTGCAGTTGCTTGACCATATTCAACATTACCTGCAATAATACCTCTGAAAGGACCCTGTGATGCACCTGTGGGTAATGAGTAAAGTGTAGGGAATTTCTCAGTTTATGTATAGTAGACTGTGGATGAACCAGATAACACATACGACATCACGATATCGGAGATAGCTTGAGTAGGGAAAAATCCATGCACATCAGGGTTACGAGGATCAACAACTGAAAACAAAATGTGATAGTTAGTGTTAATGGCCAGTCCAAACTGGAAACTCATTGTGATCACATTCAGAGTAGTATCAATTGTGCATTTTCTTACACGGTTGTTTGCCAAATAGCACATCGGTCGATACACTTCGAGATCTCTTAGTTTGATCTGTGAGTTATCATTGAATATTGTGCCGTAGTTCACCATTATTTTGTGATAGTTTGCACCCGATACTGTCGGGAATGTGTTATCAGTTTTAAAACGGAACTCGAATGGCGCACTGTGAGTGAGTGAAGAGTAAGGGGTTTATTTGTAGTATCGCTGATGAGGTATTTTGAAGTAATCAAAAGTACCTACTGATATTCCACCTGGATTGTTGACGTATGACCAGCCTGTAGCAGGTAACGCATTTATTGTCAAATAGCAATATACGTAGTTGTTAACTGGATCCATTGCAGGCTCTGTAATATTTTCATAGGAGTAGAATTTAATTTAGAACCAACTTTTATAGACTGTGTTGACATTGGTGGGGTTACGAATAGCTAAGTCTCTTGTTGTGATGGCGATATTCATATTACTGGTATATGATGTTTTTTGCACAGGTCTTATCCAAATGACTCTTGTGCCAGGCACAAGCCAGCACTAAGCAATTTATACAGTACTAGTGGGAGCTTACACACAATCTTTACCCAATAATACAAAATCAGCAGTAGCGGAACTGGGGAAAACAATAGCAATCAGTTTCATGTACGAGATATCCACTGAGGCAGTACTACTGTAAGTAAAATCGAAGGTGTAATCATCACGAGCTCCATTGTACATTGTAGTTGTCTGGTGCACTGGAGTCATTGTGAATGAAGCTGTGCTTGTTGTCTTAGGGCCGAACTGTGGGAATCCGTCGGTTAGCTGTCCTGCATATGAGTATTCATATGAGTATAAGTGGTAAGTATATATTGGAGTTTATGAACCTGATAGATAATACCATGGAGTATAAAATCCTTATATTCTCAATGTAGTGGCGACAACGCCCCATCCTGCAGGAGTACCCATATTATTGACAGTAAAATCACACACAATGATCCATAAATTTTGATGATAGTAAGCATTTCCAAAGACAGTTCCTCCTCCAGCAGATTTGCATCCATTGGTGACAACTCCGTTATTCCTGAGAGGGAAATTGAAGAAAAGTGCATATAAGTCTTCAAATGTAGTAGAAGCCTGATTACGGGCAGTCAATTAAATGTATGTGCCTTGAGTCTGCAAATTTGAAGGACTGTAAATATTGCCATTCGAGTCGTATCTGCCCACGATGTACGTGTTTCTAAGATATACTGAGTTTTAAACAGTGTTGAAATTGCTCTTGTACATTGTGTTTGTATTGATAGAGTAGATGAAGAAAGGTATTGATACCTGTGGGCTCACTGTTGGATTTACTACTTTGAAAGCGAAATGCAATAATTGTGTGTTTGTAATAGTGCTTGTGAATGCACCGCATACGATACGAACTGGCTTGTAGTTCGCTTGGTCTCCTAAGAACAATCTGCAGTTCATGAATGTTGTTGAAAAAGCACCACTTACAATATCTGTTACTAGATTTGCGCCATCGGATAGTCCTGTACCGAGGTCATTGGCAAACAAATTTAGTCCTGCTGAACTTTTAGTCGGGATTTAAACTACAATTTGATCATTAATGCCAATAGTGGTTGTAGGAGTTAGTTTAACCCAAATCAAATTTCGTTATCCGCATAGAGTGACAAACGAGCGGACTGATAGTAATGTGAAAGGAGTGCCATACACTTCAAGATACAAATGGTTGTGAATATTATACTGACTCGTGCTATCAACATCAAAGCTCACATCCACCTTATAAGTACCTGGCGCAGTCGGGAATAGTAAACCTTCAGGCTCAACTCCAGTATGAGTGTTTATTTTTAACTTGTATGTTGATGATGTTACCAAAGTTGTGGAAGAAATCATTTCAATGAGAGTATTTTATGAGTTAGTGGTGCTGTCATAAGTTACTGCTGTCACAATGCAACCATATTCTTCATAGGTTAGTATTTATTGGAGTTGGCATATAATTTTCTTAGTATTATCATACGCGAATCCACCAGTAACTCCATATACTGATCTGCCTGGAAGCCGCACTCTGATTCTGCCTTGGTTAGGTCCAGGGAAAGACACTGCTAGATTGAACTTAAGCTGGAAGACTCCTGTATAACTGACTCTAAGAGGTAGTGTTTCTTCGAGTGAAACCTCAGTGTTGGCATTCATTGAGTTATAGGCATCCAGGTAAATATCTGAGTAGGAATCATATCTGTAATCGATGATAAAACCATTAGTTCTAATATTAGTTGGATGTGTGCCATTATACGAGATGATCTAACTGGCTCCTAAATAGGAGTTGCCTGATCCTGTGATGTCCACATAGCCCATCAAAATAACACGTGCAGATGCTGCTAAAGCTTGGAATTCAGTGATTACCCAAGTGTTTCCTGATTGCACTAAACATCCAATTTCACCATTATAAGACTGTACTTTAGCTGAGAGACTGGAACCTTAGTTGATCATACTCCTGCAGTGCGGGTAAGCTGCAGTCACAGATGATGGGAATACTATCTGGATAGTACCACCTACAGGAACTGCGTGTCTGAGTGTAAAATCAACTTGAATTTGATACCTTATTTTATTTGGCTGCTGAGAATTAGCGAGTCCGACTGTGCTCATGCCATTATAACCTACGAAGGTACCCAGATAATCATATCGACAGTTAGAAGTCATCGTCAGGTAGTCGATGCCGCGATATCTGTTGTTCTGCCAAACAAGCGCGGGCACATTATAATTGACTTGGCTAGTTGCTTTGGGTAAGTAAGTGTCCATCAATACTATGTAATTGTTACTGAAAGTATATATGATATAGTAGCTGATATCTGGGAAGGCCATGCATTCGTAGTGATAGCTTCCTGAACAAGATCTCGCATTTCGTACCTATACATTGGCTGGTACATAATCATTCGGCAGTTTAAGCACATAGTAATATGCAGTTAGCGAAGCGTCCTTATTTCTGGGATAAAATCTTATCCATGACAGATCCCCAACTTCCATGGGATCTTATGTGAAATCAGCTGTGTAATAGTCGCAAGACTGAGTCGTATCTGCAAGGGGAGCTGGTGTCTGACTGTTCATGAACACATCAAATGTATCATAATATAGCTCAGTCACGTCATTAGTACTGACTGTTACATGATTGATTCTAACACTGATTGGTACTGAAACTACAGCTCTGGTTGGGTTATAAATTCTTGCTATTCTTATTTTCATACGATACTGGCTGCCACTAAATGCTCCACAGTTGAGAACTTCAACCACAGCGGGATCGCCAGTCACTTCTGATTTGATTAGTCTGCATTGCAGATTGTTTGTGTTTGAATCAATATATGGATTAGTGTATGGGTACATATAGCAGCCGACAAGTTAACCAGTTTTCTGATAACCACCCAAATCAGCAGCAAATAGTGAATTTCCTAAGGCATCGACAGTAGGGAACTAAAACAGAATCCTAGCATAAGTGGTGCCATCATTGTATGCTCTAGGCTGCACAGTGCCAACTTCTAGTTAAATGGTGAACATATTTTAAACATTGACATCATTGACAGCAGTATCAACAGTATATCTCCTTAGTTTGGGAGGCAGCACTCGGTGATAGAAAGATGTGGCTTATATTGCGGTATTTGCGGCATTTAGGAATGACAACGTGCAGATGTATTACCCGCCTTGAGATGGGTGTAGGATTCCGTTTTATATCAAATACTCTGTTGTTATTGTTATTTTGTTATCTGAACCTGATACTAGATTTTGTGCGGTTAGTGTTACTTTCAATGGAGCCAATGTGAATGTGCATGCTACTCTCTGAGTATTTATGAAACACACCATCGGGTCAGTAAGAACATTATTCGGTGTTGTCCATATACCTCCATTCCATGCATGGTTAGGCAATTCAAGAGTAATTTTAGCAGCTGCTAGTGAAGCAGTGGATGGTCTAAATCTAGCGATGAAGGCTCCAGTGTATCCAACTCGTGGGTTGTCATAGGTGATTTTGGGACTTTAGATTGAGAAATCGTTAGGGATGACATAATAGTTTGTTTCAGCATTGTTGAGCGGATGATTAATTTTTTGGTCTATCACTGAATAGTCAACTCCCAGACTGTAGTATGTCTTAATTGTGACAGTCGGACTAATAGTAGAACCTGAAGTAATATCACTTTTCAATCTAAACATGAAAGTGTAGCGAGTGCCGGCAACAAGTCCTTGAATATTGTATATCTTTAATGTAGAGGGACTCTCATTAATACAAAGCAAACCATGCTCTTGAATGTATAATGGAATAGCTGATGAGCAATAAGCTTGAGAACTAAGAGTTACTCCTCCTGCGAAAATAAAGCGAATGAATCCATTAGCAGGGGTTGATGTAATAGCATCAAAGTATAAACTGAAGTAAACATCAGCACCCTTGTACAATGTATTAGACTATTTATAGAAGTAGGCAGTAACAATAGATTTGGGACTGTATACAGCATTGAAAGTGCCTTTGAACAGTATGAGACTAGCAGTAGAATAAGCTCGTGCAAGCCCAGCATAAGTGCCCCCATAGATACCATTAGTCATGGCAACAGTACTGGTAATGGAAGTGGCAAACGATGTGGCAGCATACTAGATAATCCAGTTAACAGGATACCCAAAATATACACATTTGTTCGTAGTTGAGCAGGTGATCAGTTTATTAGCAAAACTCGGAGTTGATTCTTTGTCATATTGGTAAGTCACCGCATATGAGTTTGTTGATACTGTTAATGTGTTTATGTGAGTAGTTACGGCATTTATGAGATTGCTTGTTGGAGTTATGCCTACTGTTAGGGCGCCCGCGTTCGGGATTGCCTGGGATACTGTTGTGAATACTGTCACCTGATTGTAATACAGTTATATGTATTTAGTCAACATTGTTGGAGTCTACTCTATTATTGAAAATCTTATTTTTACATCTGTGCCAGTCGATGAACCAATGAGGAATTTGGCCAATTATATTCTATATAGCTGAGAGATTAGTAGCTGATTAGTGAATCCATACATAATGATATAAGGTCCACGTATAGACACATCCGAGAGAGAAGCCAGCGTACCAGTAGTATAAGTGTACAGATCACATATAACATTGCTGTCATAGGTAGGTGCATTGGTTAAATCATTGTAGTAAAAAACACAAGGGAATCTCTTGTAGATTTGATTGGCAGCGAAACCGAGATTATCAGCCCAGCCTCCTCCAGACAAAAACTATATTTTGTATCGGATGTTGTTCATCAATGGGTTCGTGAAGTTGTAAGGATTAGTAAACTCTATCCTTAGTGCTGTTTATTCGTTAATTTCCTTAGTGAGAGATTTGCAGGTGAATGTGGGAATCTGAATAGCATCAGCAATATACTCTGAGTAGTACACTTAAGTAGGAATAGTAGAACTGTCCTGTTTATAGGCAGATAGTTAAAACCTATACCTGGTAACTTTATCTGCAATAGTGATACCGATCATCGAACTGTTAATAGCACCTTCTGTAGTAATAGTAATAGGGATTTATGAATACTGGAATGATCGAGTATCGGGAGTCTGAATTGTGATTAGAGTATATGTGGGATCTGTTGTTGTGTCCCATGTGCATGTTTTAGCTGGTATTGTGTTAAAGAAGTAGCATTTTAGCACACCGTTTATCAGCTGCGGTGGGTTTGGAATCTGAGGGTATATTTTCAAGTAAAGATTGCCATTAGTTAGCACGTTTGTTTGTGGAAGTTCATAGTTAAGGAAAAATGTTAGTTCAAGTGGTCCAGTAGCTCCAACTGCAACTTTAGCATTAGATGTAATTGCATTAATACTCAACATGTTCAGTGCACCATAAGTTTCATTTAGAGAGACTGATACAGTTGCTGAGTCTAACACTCCACTAGGGTTAGAAGTAATAATTTGAACATCATAAGCTCCAATAGTGAGCGGTGTACCAACATACACATTGAACACGAGCTGACTGGTAATAGAGGCAGAGACGAAACTACTGATATTCAAGTAGCTGTAAGTTGCATCAGTGGAATTAACGCAGCTGATAGGGCCATTCAAGACAATACCCGATACTATTGAGCACTCTCCTTGATAAAATATCCAGCTGTTAAGCATGCGGATCATAATGTAGTCTTGAGAATTAAGCGCATTCTGCAAATTGAGGTAGAAAGTGTAGCGAGACTTTGATTTGATGAACTTGTTTGTCTGGTATATGCTGGCAACCATTTATCCAGGTTCAATTGTAACTGTCATTTGCACGTACAATTATTCGAGCACATTAGTGGTAGTGCCATCAAGAATTTCCAAGATGAAGCCATCAGGAGTGTTACCAAAAGTGCCAGCATAGTTAGGATTGTATATACCGATAACTTTCAGTACTTAGTCGGTTGAAATAGTTTTGTTCACAAGTTGGCACTCAATGCTGCGTTGATTTGGCCACACGAATGTCTTGATGATCTGGTTGTAAGTTCCCGACATCTGGCACACTGGGTTGGCTGTAGTTGTGTATCCTGGTGGGAAAGTGACTCTGATTGTGTTACCAGCTGCGTAAGTTGTTGAAGTAGTGAATCTGAACTGATAAGTGGAAGCTTTGCCCACAGAAACACTGCTCAATGAAGTCACATTCGGAGATAAGCTTGTTGTGGGAGTGCTGATCGGCACTTGAGGGAAGACGACCTTTCCGAACTCCATTTTGCATGAGCTTACAGCATTATCGTACATCAGACATATTGAGAAGTACGACGACATTGAATAAATAACCGGGTTTTTGGGAGATTAGATCAGTATGAACATGGCTTCGTCTTTGACTGAGCCCACATCGAGCACGATCGAGTCGCTGAATAAGTAATTAAGTACATAATGTAATTGCATGGAACGCTCTGCCAAGGGTACGAAGTCGAGCTAGTCATGCAGATCGGATTCGAAGCCACAGCTGACTGGTCGAACTCAGCTGGAAATTTGACTTTGATTTTTGCTTTGGTCGTAATTTCCTGCTGGGTAACCAGAGAGAAGAGATACTTAGTGACCTTGCCCTTATTAAGATGGTATGGCTTTATGGGGTTCAAGCCAACCCCGTCGATGCAGAGGCCACACAAGAAAAGCATTGCGATGAGGAGGATCAGTTTCATCCTTTTCATCCTATACAAAGATAATATATTATCAATTAAATTCATTGGGCAATTTAAGATCCAATATTATCAAATCATAACTTAATAAGACATTTCATATCTCAAGTTCGGCTATCGTTATCAATAATATTCGATTTTTTAAAATATGGAACTTGTTACAATTTTTTAATTAACCTTATTAAACCTTAATAATAGAAATGTAATATTATGTTTTACTCGCAGTTTCAAACAATTGATGTTGGATTAACATAGTTTAAAGAGTTATTTAAAATATGAGGTAAATATAAGTAGATAAAATTTATAAGTCAGACTCAGTGATTGTCCGCATTCTTATATAATAGACAATCATCATGAACGAAGATATTGATGAAAACGATCTATTGTTCAAATTAATAAAAATATATGTAGTCGAGTACCTTACCACAGTGCGTAACAGTGCAGCTTATGTCTAGATGGGTTTAAGAATTTTCAGCACGAAGCCATCAACATACTTGCACTATATATCATCTCAAGTAGCGCTATTTATATAATCCAGGCATCAGGAAAATAGTACAGGCAGTGAAGAGGACAACCAGTCTGCAAGGAATCACCATGCCAAACTGTTTGCATCTCGTGGATTTTTTGTACCAGAGGAAACAGGTGGACATCCTTAAGCTGATAGAGTTCTTAACCAAGCAGCCAAATGCTAATAACAAAAACATGAAATCGTTTCATTCTGGGCTTTAAAGTATACTCTGCTTTATTCTTAGACTTAGGCAGATCCTTATTTTCATAGGAACTTGAATAAATAAATCAAAATCGATCTGAAAACGAGTACTCTAACATTATATACATCCCACATGTGTATACATACAGTGCTGATGAGAATCCTTTGCCCATTCGAGGTTAATTTGCATGTATTTAGCGCCTGTTGACGAGGGTATTAAAAAACCAGCATAATACACTTACAAAAATGTGAGTGATAAAGTCGATAAGGCCGACAATAATGTTGAAAAATTGGGTAACTATTCCATTCGACAAATGAGACGATCATTGGGAATTCTCAGTACTCAAGAGGATGGGCAAGAAACAGCTGGCAGCAGTAAGAAGGGACGCAAAATTATGAATAAAAAATAATAGAAGATAGAAATCGAAGACACTATAACAAAAAATAAGTTCTCAATGATCAACTACATTTGATTTATTCATTTTGTCTTACGTTTAGTCTTGCTTCGACTTTATCTTGTTTTCATATACACTGGTGATTTTTCGACCATGATATTATCTTCTTTCTTAATTTGATTCACACTTCTCTACTACTTATCTTATTCCTGATCTGATTATGATTCTGAATCTTTTTGATCGCTTGAGTCTTCTTCTTATTTCTTTGTTTTTTTCTTTGTTTTGGGGCCAGATACTTTGCTGATTTTACCTAAAAACTCCCTCATGTCTTCAACTTGTTTATCCTATATTCGACTTGATTTTGAAGTATAGAATATATGCAGTCTTTGTAAAACTTCTTTTGAAAATCTTCTGTAGACCTTCTGCAATAAAAACTTAAGAGCAATAAATCTTTGAAATGTTTGTGAATTAAGAGTCTTATCAATCGTATCAGCAGCATACAGGATTAATTTATTGCTTAGCTCTGATTTAATTCGTGGTTGTCCTTTCCTAAAGTTATAGTATGAATTCACGAACTTCATTACCACTCTTTCAAGTACTTCTTCGTCCTAAACTGGAATTTAATTGATGAGCTAATTGTACAAGCGCCAAAATATTAGCTTACCTGTATTTTCAGTAGAGAGCTATAACTTGATTAAATTAGAAATAAATGAATCCAGATGATGACCCATTGAATTGTATAGATGACTGCCAGCATTCATGAGAATACTTCGAGTGATGAAAATAAGAGATTGTTTCTGCATTGCGAATTTTAAGCATTAACTGTATACTAAAAACAAGTTAGCGAATATTTGTTATTTAACTTCCTGAGATTATATGCTGAGCCCGGCCATCATCATGCTCATTTAACTGACTTATTCTTCCTGAAATTGCACATATGCGCCAACATAATCATACAAAATATCAAGCTAAGTGGAACTAACTTAATAGTAGACAGCAGGCAAGTCTGATATTTTAATATTGCAGATTAGTCTCAAGGTGCGGCACAGTGTGTTGAATGCTGCTAGTTTTATTATCGCTTATTATGAGCTTGAAGCTAAAATATTGTGAAGTAAAAATTATAACAGTGTGTTTCTGGTTGTAATGTAATTTTAGTGTTTTAAAGCTGTTGGTGAGTGAAAAAATGATGCGAATATATTGCGATGGCTGTGGAAACAGTAAGAAATTATCGATAATTTTAATGTTTTATCAAGACTAGCTGTAAAGCCTGATACCATTTTTCTTAACACTGAACTGCTCAGTAGCATCTCGATTGGAAACTTAGTGACAAGAGCTGAAATTTTGATAATATCAATTTCGTCAATCTTGTCTTTATGAACCAATTTTTAAACTTAAAAGTGTTTCTGTATGATTTAGTGCTTACTATGATCTCTCCAGATAGCAAAACAGATTGCCACAGATTCAGTTACAATTTGCTGCATGGTTCCATAATTACCATTTGCAATGGTGACAAACTTTTATTCTCTAATCAAGTTTAGTACTTTTTCTTCAATGAAACTTAAATAATGACCGAGATTAGTATCAATAGGTTAGAACAAAAGTGAAAACAGTCTTAAGTACAACGAACATAGAGCTGTATGATTAGGAATTTTCTCATAAAATATTTCCTTACAATTAGTAAGTACCAATCTGTTATATGATTCCTCTAACTATTTAATAATTGATATGTTTCTGTGTTTTTGCAGATAAATGTTGAACTAGCAAATCATCGTGCAGATTACATTCAGCTCTTTCGACTGCAGTTGAATTTATGAGCCATCCTGATGGTAGTACTCTGTCAACAACAATAAGAACATCTCATCGAAAGTGAATAATGTCGTGTGTGCTGAGAAGAATTCATTCAATATTGTTGACAGTAAATTCGAGCTGTTAATTGAACACAGAAGATGAGTAATCTAGACTAATAACATTGATCGATGCTCGATAATTTCATATTTTTAGCTGAAATTTATTAGACTTCTAAAGAAGATGTTTACTGCTTTCTTTAACCCTTATTGAAACTTTTCATATCCGTGAATTTAGAATACTTTTGCAATTATCTTTGGCTTAAGGGCTGCAAGTGATGGGTTGAAAGTATGTATAGCAAGAAGAAGATCCATAGCATGGCAGCTATTTCTATTTGGTAGCAGAATAATTTATTCCAAAGGTTTAATCAACTCAGCAGCAAATCCAGAAAGATTTCTATTTACAGTTGGGCTTAGTTTTTATTTGTCAAGTTAGAAAAATTTACTAATTGATTTCAGGCAGTGCTCAACTATTTTAGGTTTATTTTCAGTCATGGTCAAAGTATACAATTTATGGAGTCTATTTGTTGTTAGTAACTATTCTGAAAAAATGATCAAGGTATCGCTTAAAATATCAAAAGATTTTTCTCTAATTTGAGATTCGATATCCTTAAGCCGAGGCTGAATAATTTCTTGCAGGTATTTTTCATCAATGTTGCCTACAAGTTTTGCAGCTTTCTTTAAAGATTTCTATTTTATAAGCTCATCATAATAGTTTTTAAGGCATTTAGTAACAATCCCACAAACCACAATTGAGCTGTGTCTAATATTTCGCATTTTACATTTGGTAACAATCGACAGCAATGCATAGAGATTTTTTAAAGTATCAGTGTTTTAGATTAGAGAGATTTCATCGCTAATAACAATTTATAAGAAATTTTTGACTCTTTTACTGAATTACTTATGGAATTTTGATTTCAAGTTTATCAAATAGAATTCATTAGCAAGGATAGGCTTCTGGTTCTATTCGGAAGCTTATTAAAGTAAATCGGTTAAACTCTGCATAGGTTCCCGCCAATTGATTTTCTCAACGAAAGAGTCAAGCCCGACAGCCTTAAGGACAAAGACAATGAAACTTTTCTCAGCAGCTTTGTCATCGCTTTTAGCAAGCGCGTCAATCTTTTTAGCAATGCTTCTGACTGCATCTTCCTCATCCTTATCAGCCATGATATCTTGATAATTGAAATATGTACCGTAAATAGGGATGAACTATTCAGTCTGCTTCTGGCTTCTCCTGTTACTGTTGCGAGAGGGAGCTTTCGGTGGCATTGTCGCGCGTATTTATATTGCTACTTTCAAAATTTATCAATTTAATCCTAATATATTAGCCAAATTTGAAATATAGTCAACTAATTCAGGCTACTATCCATATACATACAAAATTGAATAAATATTATAGGATGTATCGTAGAAGTCTATAAAGTCTCAAAAAGTTCAAAGTATATAAAGCAAAGATAATTAAGATTGTCTGATTGCTTGATATGTTAATTACACATAAATAACGAGTATATAGACAAGAATGTGGCTGATATGCATATATTGATGAGAGGAGTGTGTTTGATCAGACCCGAAAGATGGTAAATCATGACTCAAGATAAGTAAAATGTTCATCACCAACACCACTCCTTATATTAATATTATATATATATATATAATTCGATCAATTCGATAATCTATTTAAATGTCATAGCAATGC
>APMI01006258.1_pt1 | contig 32790 bp, 19 predicted proteins | sample 667938 | NCBI WGS metagenome assembly APMI01 (sample SAMN01084076, study PRJNA167559) | wastewater metagenome | biome: Wastewater | place: Denmark: Ejby Moelle, Odense | collected 2011-11-28
GCCAGGCCGATGCGTACCGAACCAACGCCTTTCCAGCGCACGGTGCTGCTTGGGGTGACCGAAGTTTCACGGGGGTCGGCGAGCGCTGCGGGCGGTGCAGAGCTCGTCGCCGTCTGCTCCCCTCCTCCGCCGCCGCATGCCGCAAGGCCCATGACGGAGGCAAGGCCGAAGCAGGCCAAAACAAGCGGCGCGAGGCTGCTCTTGGGCGAGTTCTTCATCAGGAATCTTCCCTAGACCGCACTGTGCTGGGCCGATGTCATGCGCCAGATGTGCGAATTAGTGTGTGTACGAATGAGTGTACGGACAGGACAGTCCTGCCGTGCGAGCGAGTGTTCAGTTCAAGTTTGGGATGCGAGTCCGTCAGCTCAGGCTGGCGGCCGGCCTGACGCAGGAGGATCTCGCCCACCGCTGCGGCCTCTTTCGCACGTACATGAGCCGTATTGAGACCGGTCGCGCCAATCCCACGCTGACGATGGTGGACGCGCTGGCAACAAGCCTGAAGGTACCGATCGCTTCGCTGTTCGAGACTGACATGTCGGGCGTAAGCGAGTCCTAGACCGGCCCTTTCGAGGTGTGGTGTTCATCGCTTGCACCTCCGCGTCCCACGTCGAGCGACGAAGGCCCGGTTGACAGTGCTTGTGTCACGAGCGACCAGCCGACCGGCCAGCGGTGCGGCGCCCATCGCGCGTAAGCGCTCGAGCAAAGCCAATAGCTGCCAGACCAGCGTACCGTCAGCCCAGGCCCGGACATGCCGCATCGGCGTGAGCTTGAGCAGCAGATCGTCGCCCTGGTAATCGATCAGGTGCACGAACGCGCCTGCGTGTTCGTGGGTCCGCCAGCGGTAGCGCTCAATGTCCAGCACCGACCAGCGCAAAGTCTCCAGGATGCCGTTCGTGTCGCCGCGAAAGCCCCGCAGGCGAATGTCATGCTGGTCACCGACGCTTTCAACAGCGACTCGGCAGCATGCCGCCACGCGCAACAACAGGTCTTCCATGAGCCACAGCGTGTCTTGCGCGACGAACGCCGCTGCGCTGCTGCCATGCCCGGACCGATCCAATAACCGCTCTTCGGGTTCACTGAGGAACGGAACGATGGCCGGCGGCATTCGGTCATCCGCCCCAACCGGCATCTGCCGGATCAGCCGGATGGCCGTGAGATGTGCTGCGGGCAGGAACCACTCGGTATGCCCGTCCAGCACGTGACCTGGCGAGACGCTGTAGAACGCCAACCCACGGTGCAATGCTCGTTCAACCTGCTGAGCCCGAAGCGCCGTCGGCAGCCAGACGGCATGGGAGCTCACAAGGTCCAAAGCATCCACGCTGAATTCGGGCAAGCGCTGAACCCTGACCAGTGGGTCCAATGCCCAGCCAATCTTGAAGCGCAAGCCATCACGGCGTCGCAGCAGATAGACAGCGGCGGGCACAGGCAGGTCGCCCTGCATCGACGGATCGATAGCATTCATGGCCGGTCCTCCGGATCGTCGGCTGCGACTTCGGACACACGCAGGACAAAGCCGCCAAGTGCCGCGAGAAACTCGTCGCCATCCAGGCGCCCCGCTTCGTACAGGACACGAGCGGCGAGTACGGTCAGGTCATGTTGAGCGGCCTCGATCCAGTAGCTTCCGGACAGATTGGCCTCCAGTTCGTCACCTTCTCGCACGATGGGGCCGACACAAGCCTGTCGCACTGCACTGACGTCGAGCATGGCCAGCAACGCGTTGGCTTGGTCGACGGGCGTGAGTTCGCGGTCTGCCAGAACCACGAATCGCATTTGAGAACCTTCGGCGCGCAGTTCGTGGCGACTCAGCCAATCCTCGATGCTGCGCTGAAAGCCGACCTCATCGCTGGGGGACGCGTTGCGCCGGAGTCGCACTGAGACCGCGAAGTGCGTGGGTTGCTTGGCGGGGAAGGTCAGAACGTTCATTGGGCCACCTCCCGCGTCGAAGTCGATCCGGTCGGCCCGGGGATACCCATGCAGCGCGGCGCGTGCCGTTCGCTGAGCGTCTGGCCGCATGGCATGTGACTGGTGGACGATCGACGAGTCAGGGTCAGTGGCACCCGACGAACACGACGACTGCAGCGCTTCATGCCGCGGGGCCCGCTGGGCTTGGGGCTGATATGCACGCCCCCGCGACGGATTGCGATCCACACCCTGCGCCCGCTGCGCCACCATGGCTCAGACATGAGCCAAGGCGGAACCTCCACGCGACACTGGCCGTCAGGGCAGCGCTTCACTACGACTGTGGCCGTCCTGGATCGGCGGCACCCGGTCCGATAGCCCTGGCGGTGGACAGGGGCCCGACGTGCGAAAGGCTCGCTGTTACGCATGTGCCGGACGGGCTGCTCGCGACGGGGGTGGTTGATGTCGACTGGCATGAAGAACTCCAACGTGTGCAGGCTTTGCCAACCTGCAGGTTGCGAAGCGGCGGCTCAGGGGCTGCCGTTGTCGCCGGGGCATCTGCGAGCGCTCAGGTGGGCGGCACCCTCGCGCATCAGAAAATTTGGGTAGCGCTCCGCCGCCCCGGTGGCTTCACGAGCAGAGCCGGGGATGGCAAGTCGCTGGATCAGGCCGACGGCCTGGCGCCAATGAGCGCTTGGGCTCAGGCGGCTTGGCGCTGCGTGACAGGCGGCGGTTGCGCGCGGCTCGCGTCGTCGTTGGCAGACTCGTGGCCAGATGCAGAGGCCACGTTCCCGCTGGCGAACCGACTGGCCAGCAGGCGGTCCATGGCTGAGCCGTCACGGCGCGTCAGGTTGGGCACGTAGCGGCTGTAGACCTGGAACAGCATCTGCGTGTTGGCGTGGCCCAGTTGGCGCGCGATCCACTCAGGCGCTTCGCCCGATGCCAGCCACAGCGTCGCTGCCGTGTGGCGCATCTGGTAGGGCCGGCGCCGCTCCAGGCCCAGGTGACGCAGCAAGGGGTAATAGACGCGGTCGCTGAAGTTCTTGTTGTCGATGGGTTGACCAGCACGGTTGCAAAAGACGTAGTCGCGCTTGCCGGTGGCTTCCTGTTGACGCTTCAAGGCCTCGAAGACGGGCTGCGACATCTGGATGTCGCGCTGCGAACTGTCCGTCTTGGTGTACTCGTCCTCGCCCAGCACGAACGTCTCGCGGATGAGGATGATTCGCCGGTCGAAGTCGACGTACTTCCACTTGAGGCCATGGGCCTCGCCGGTGCGCATGCCGGTGAAGAAGCGCACCAGGAAGTAGTCCCGCCAGTCAGCGCGTACGACGGCCAGCATGCGCTGCACCTCATCCAGCGTGAACGGCTGGACGTCGGACTTGCGGATCTTGAGGGCCTTCACATTCGCGCAGGGCGAGATGAAGTCGAAGCGGTCCGCGGCCTCGGCCATGATCTGGCGCAGCACTCCGAGGATGTTGTTGATGCGCTTGTTGCTGAGCTTTGCGCCTGTGCGGCCGGGTTTGTCGGCGAGCTTGGCCCGGAAGGCCAGCACGTCGGCCTTGGTGATGCTCGCCACGTGGCGGGTGCCGAACTCTGGGAGCAGGTGGCCGTCCAGGGTCGAGTCGAGCACCTTCATGTGGGAGCGGCGCCATTCGACTTGGTGCTCGGCCTTCCAAGTTGAGGTGAAGTCCTTGAAAGTCGGCGCCTCGACGCCTGCCGGCGCACCCTCGGGCAGAGCCGGCCCTGGCGTGGTGACGGCTGCCGCCGGCGACGCGGGCATTGCCGCCGAGCGACTTGCGGGGAAGGCTGCCGCGTAGTCGAAGGCGCCTGCCGCGATGTCCGCTTCAATCTTGGCGAGCGCCTTTTCCAGACGCTTGCGGTTACTGGGCGTATCGGGCAGCACCGTGTACTCACGGCATCGCTTGCCTTGGAATCTGAAATCCATGAACAGCGTTCCACGGCCAGTTAGCGTGCGGATGCTACCCATGGAGAACCCCACCATTCGCCATAGGGATGCCGACGTTCGTCTGACTGGACTTGCCCATGTCGCGAGCGATCTGCGCCCAGACATAGAGAATCTTCCTTCCGCCGAACGGCCGTATGTAGTGCACGCCCTCCAGCAGGACGCTGTCCTTGAGCCGCTCACGAATGGTTCTCGCGTCGTACTTGATCCTCGCGGCAAGCTCGTCAGTAGTCAGATATTCATCAGTCATGTCGGCTCCTTCGTCTACTCAGCGTATTGCTAGACACCTGAAGTGTACTGCCATATCGCTAGACGTCAAGCGTCCTATCAGGCACGGAATCTAGAAAACTACAATCAAGCCAAGATGTCAGCCCCTGCCCGCACTCAACTCAATGTCCGCATCAGTGAGCGACTCGAACGCGCCATTGATGAGAAACGCATTGAGCTGCGCGAAGCACTTGGCGCGATCCCATCCCGCTCGGATGTTCTGAGGCTTGCGCTGGAGGCTTACCTCGGCATCGACTTGACCGAGGATGAGCAAGATCGGCGGTCTACTACTGGCCCCGCAAAGCGTGTCAAGGCAAAAGCGGATCAGACGCAAAGCTAGCGCCGAGCATCCGACCTAGGCTGTTCAGGGTAATTCGCCAGGGTTTTTTTCGATCAGTTGGCGCCGTGCCGCCTGCAAGCTCGGTCGGTCTGCATGCTCAGGGTACCGCGCGAGGATGACGCGGCCCCGGCGGTGCATCTGGGCGGCCTTGTCGGGGTCGGTGCTCATGGCAGCCTGCGGTGGCACACAAAGCTGCATGAACCAGATGCGGTTCTGGTACCAGCTTCGCCGTAGACTCATTCCGCATCGAAGCCCACCCAAAGGGCCTCAACCTCAGCATGGCCCATGCTCGGTCGGGTCAGCCTGCAGTTCAGCCATGCACCCGGCGAGCATGGCGTCTTGCGCTGAGCCGATCGTCTGGACATTGCTTTCGTCATCACAGTTGCCCAGCGACGACGGCTTCAGTTCGCCCAAGAATCGACTGAGCTCTCGATCGTCTTCATCGTCAACGACTTGAACGAAATCGTGCAGCCCGCCGGGGCGCGGGCGTAGGCGCGGGCTTGGTGTTGAGATTGCCAATGTCGGGCAACTGCATGGCGCGGCGGGTCGCCGGCCGGCGATGCAGACGAGGGCAATGCCAACTGGCGCTTGGGATTTCGATGAGGTTGTCGACACACCCCCCGAATATCATCTAACGCAAAGATCGGGGAGGAAAATCGATGACGTCCATCGATACAGGAGCGGACTCGCGCGTCGCCGTTTTGGTGGACTGCGACAACACCACACCAGAGATCCTGGAGTACGCGCTGCGGGTGGTCGCCCAGTTCGGCCGTGTGGTGGTGCGCAGGGGCTATGGCAACCACGCCACGCTGGCCAACAAGTGGCAGGAAGCGCTGGTGCGCCTGGCCTTCACGCCCTGCTTGCAGTACCAGTACGCTGCTGGCAAGAACACGGCTGACATTGCGCTGGCGCTGGACGCCGTCGAGGCCCTGTTCGACCGGCGTGCCGACACCTTCTGCCTGGTCACCAGCGACTCCGACTTTGCCTACCTGTGCCGCAAGCTGCGCGAGCGCGGCGCCACGGTGCACATCGTCGGCGAGGCCAAGACGCCCGATGCGCTGCGCAACGCCAGCGACCAGTTCTTCGAATGGCTGCCCCCCGAGCCGCCCGCTGAGCCGGCAGGGTCGGCGGCCGCGGCCAAAGCTGCGCCGCCGCCTGCTCCCAAGCCAGCGCCCAAGAAGCGCCCCAAGGCGGTTCTCAATGCCGTGAGCCTGCTCGCGGCCGACACGCCTGACGGCCGGGTCGGGCTCGGCGCGCTGGGCCAGTACCTCAAACGCACCGACCCCGGCTTCTCGCCCAAGGCCCATGGCCACGCCGCGCTGTCCGATATGGTTCGGGCCTACCCCGAACTGCTGCTGACCCAGGAGAACAACTCCGGTCACTGGGTCAGCCTCAAACCCAAGGCCGCCGCCCCGGCGTCGGCCTCCGCCGCCGCTTCCTGAATCCATGCTCGACGACATCAAGAAAACCCTCTGGGCCACGGCCGACAAGCTGCGCGCCAACATGGACGCGGCCGAATACAAGCACCTGGTGCTGGGCCTCATCTTCGTGAAGTACATCTCAGACACCTTCGCCGCGCGCCGGGCTGAGGTGGTGGCGCGGCTGGCTGACCCGGCCGACGAGTACTTCTACGGCAACGCCAGCCCCGAAGACCTGGCAGCTGAAGCCGATGACCGCGACTACTACACGGCGGTCAACGTGTTCTGGGTGCCCGAGGCGGCTCGCTGGGAGGCCTTGCGCTCCCAGGCCAAACGGCCCGAAATCGGCAAGCTGATCGACGAGGCACTGAGCCTGGTCGAGACCGAGAACCCCAAGCTCAAGGGCATCCTGGACAAGCGCTATGCCCGTGCGCAGCTGCCCGACGGCAAGCTGGGCGAGCTGGTGGACCTGGTGTCTACCATCGGCTTCGGCGAGAACCCCAGCAGCGCCCGCGATGTGCTGGGCCAGGTGTACGAATACTTCCTCGGCATGTTTGCCAGCGCCGAGGGCAAGCGGGGCGGTCAGTTCTACACACCTGCCAGCATCGTCAAGACGCTGGTGGCCGTGCTGGCGCCGCACCACGGGCAGGTGTACGACCCCTGCTGCGGCTCGGGCGGCATGTTCGTGCAGAGCGAGCGCTTCATCGAGGCCCACGGCGGCAAGCTGGGCGACGTGTCCATCTACGGCCAGGAGGCAAACCCCACCACCTGGCGCCTGGCGGCGATGAACCTTGCCATTCGCGGCATCGATTTCAACCTGGGCCGCGAGCCGGGCGACACGTTCACGCGCAACCAGCACCCCGACTTACGCGCCGACTTCATCCTGGCCAACCCGCCCTTCAACATCAGCGACTGGTGGCATGGAAGCCTGGAGGGCGACCCACGCTGGCAATACGGCGACCCGCCGCAGGGCAATGCCAACTACGCCTGGCTGCAGCACATGTTGCACCATCTGAAGCCCACGGGCCGTGCCGGCATCGTGCTGGCCAATGGCTCGATGAGTTCCAGCCAGAACAACGAGGGCGTCATCCGCGCCGCGATGGTGGACGCCGATGTGGTGGAGGTGATGGTGGCCCTGCCGGGGCAGTTGTTCTTCAACACGCAGATTCCGGCGTGCCTGTGGTTCCTGTCCAAGCGCAAGCCTGTGGCGCGCCAGGGCCAGGTCCTGTTCATCGACGCGCGCAAGCTGGGCCGCATGATTTCTCGCGTGCAGTGCGAGTTCGCAGACGAAGAGATTGACCGCATCGCGGGCACGGTGGCCGCGTGGCGCGGTGAGGCAGCGGCGGGCGAGGTGGTGGGTGAATACGCCGATGTGCCGGGCTTCTGCCGCAGCGTGCCACTGGCCGAGATCGCCCGGCATGGCCATGTGCTGACGCCGGGGCGCTATGTGGGCGCTGAGGAGGTGGAGAACGACGACGAGGCCTTTGCCCAGAAGATGACGCGGCTGACCGAGAAGCTGGGCGAGCAGATGGCAAAGGGGGCAGAGTTGGATTTGCAGATCCGACAAAAGCTTGCAGGGATGGGCTATGAGTTTTGACCTGCCCGCTCTCCCGGAAGGGTGGTCATATGTGCCGCTGGAATCGTGCTGTCAGGCAGGGTCGATCACCTATGGCATCGTCCAACCCGGAGCACCGACGGACGGTGGTGTTCCAGTTGTCCGAGTCAATAATTTCCGCGACACGTGCCTAGACCTTTCGGATGTCTTGCGTGTTTCTCAGGAAATTGAAGCCAAGTACGGCAGGACCCGTCTCAAGGGTGGTGAGGTCTTGCTTACCATCGTTGGCTCGGTCGGTCAGGTCGCCATTGCGCCTCATAGCATTGCTGGCTTCAACGTCGCCCGCGCAGTCGCCGTTATTGATCCGCTGCCCGTTTTCCCGGCTGCTTGGATCGCGCTGTGCCTACGCTCACCCTTAGCCCAGCATCTGCTGGGCAGCCGCGCCAACACGACCGTACAGACAACCATCAACCTCAAGGATCTGCGTGCGCTGCCGATCCCAGTTCCTCCGGATGGTGAGCGTGACGCCATCGTCACATTGATTGGATCGCTAGACGAACGCATCACCCTCCTACGCGAAACCAACGCCACGCTGGAAGCCATCGCCCAGGCGCTGTTCAAGTCCTGGTTCGTGGACTTCGACCCCGTGCGTGCAAAGCGCGACGGCCAAGCCCCCGAAGGCATGGACGAAGCCACCGCCGCCCTCTTCCCCGACAGCTTCGAGGACTCCGAGCTGGGTGAAGCGCCTAGCGGGTGGGAAGTCTGCTGCGTCGAGCAGGTAGCCGATCGCATCGGAATGGGCCCGTTCGGGTCGAACATCAAGGTCGAGACATTCGTCGACCGAGGGGTACCGGTGCTCAACGGGTCCAACGTCCAAGGCGCAATAGTTGAGGATGGCGGCTTTCGCTTCATCACCCCTGAGCATGCCTTGCGTCTTCGGAATTCGTGCGTTCAAGCTGGGGACATCGTGATAACCCACCGAGGGACGCTGGGCCAAGTCGCAATCGTTCCAAGTCGATCACAGTATCCCGAGTACGTTTGCTCACAGAGTCAGTTCTTCCTACGCTGTGACTCTCGGGTTATGCAACCTGAGTGGATGCTCTATTTCCTGAGATCAGCGGCAGGGCAGCATCTGCTGCTGTCCAACGCTGCCCAGGTTGGAGTGCCGTCCATAGCCCGACCGACGTCGCACCTTCGATCGATGCGTTTGCTTGTCCCTCCGCCCGATCTTGTTCGGCAGTATGCGAACGTTGTGGGATCCCTGCACGAGTCCGTTGTGTCAAGGCGCGAGCACATCACCGTACTTTCCTCGCTCCGCGACACCCTCCTCCCCCGCCTGATCTCCGGCCAGCTGCGCCTGCCGGAGGTCGCTGAAAACGTCGACGAGGCCCTGGCATGACCAGCATCGCCCTGCCCACCAATGCCAACTTCCAGCAGGTGCTCGACGAGCTGGCCCTGCTGGGCGACGAGGCCACCCGCAACCCCATTGCCGATGCGCTGTACCAGCAGTTCATCGCGCGCTTCCCGGCCGACCGCCTGCCCCACCTGAGCCTCGCCGAGTACTGCGTGGGCAAGGGCGACGGCGAGTCCTTCTGCTGGTGGCTGGAGCGTGGCCTGCAGCCGCTGATGGGCCGCTACATGCCGGGCACCTCGCGCGGGCACATCCTGTACTTCCAGAAGGACGGCACGGTCTACAAGAACCGCCGGCTGAAGTCGCTCAACGATGAAGAGGCCCTGCGCTACACCCTGCGCATCCAGGCCTGCATCGCCCAGGCTGACATGAGCAAGGAGCTGCGCTGGATCGACAGCGATGCCCAGCTCTACGAGCGGGCCGGCGTGGAGCCGCTGGTGACGATGGGTGACGGGCGCAAGCTGCGCCTGCTGGCCTGCTACCACCCGGACAAGACGCTGCCGATTTCGTCATCGCCCCATCTCGGGCACTTCCTGGAAGTGCTGGGCTGCCCGGCGGCCGACGTGCCGCCCAAGCGCCAGCCGGTGGCCCGCATGCTGCTGCTGCGCAGCTACTTTGAGCAGGCTAGGCAGTCCGTTCCCGGGCTGACGCCGTTTGGCTTCATGAAGGCGCTCTACAGCGAACGGCTGGGCCTGGCGCCGGTCAAGGAAGATGACGCGGCCGACGATGCCGACCTGGACGACGGCAAGGACGCCAAGAAGCCCGGCCATGCGCCCACCGGCAGTAGCAGCCCGGCGCGGCAGCCGTTGAACCAGATCCTCTACGGCCCGCCCGGCACCGGCAAGACCTACGCAACGATCGACGCGGCGTTGGCCATCCTGGACCCTGGGTTTCTCGCCGCCAACCTGAGCGACCGCAAGGCTCTGAAAGCGCGCTTCGATGCCTTCGAGCGCGAGCGCCGCGTGCGCTTCGTGACCTTTCACCAGAGCTTCAGCTACGAGGATTTCGTAGAAGGAATTCGTGCCGGCGCGAGTGACGAGATGGCCCCTGGGGCGCTGAGCTATGCGGTGGAGCGTGGCGTGTTCGGTGCGCTGTGTGCTGATGCCGCACGCAACGTTGAAGCCGATCTGCGCATCGGCGTAAGCGCGGCGCCCACTGTCTGGAAGGTCTCCATCTCCGAGGCCAACAGCAAGGACAACACCCGGCAATACTGCTTCGAGCATGGCGAGGCCCGCATCGGCTGGGAGAACGTTGGTGACGTGCGGCAGGCCAACCTGGCCGACCCAGCCTTGCACCTCGGCCCCAAGGATCAGGCCTCGCTGCAGAACTTCGCGCATGAGATGCAGACCGGCGACGTGGTGCTCTGCCTGGGCAGCAAGACGTCCGTGCGCGCTGTCGGCGTGGTGGCTGGCGACTACGAATACTCGCCCACCGCACCAGCGGGCGTGCGCTCCGATTACGTGCACCGCCGCGCCGTGCGCTGGCTGAACACGCAGCTCGATTTCGACATCACGGCGCTGAACGGCGGCAAGCAACTGACGCTGCAGACGGTCTACCCGCTCGCGCGGATCGAATGGCCGCAGCTGGAGGCAGCGCTGCGCGCTGCAGGCGCCCTGCCCGAAGCCGTGACCCCCACGAAAGACTCCGAGAAGCCTCCCTATGTGCTGGTCATCGACGAGATCAATCGCGGCAACATCTCGCGCATCTTTGGCGAGCTGATCACGCTGATCGAGCCGTCCAAACGCGCCGGGGCTGCTGAAGCGCTGGAGGTTTTGCTGCCCTACTCCAAGAAGCCGTTCAGCGTGCCGGCCAACGTCTACCTGGTCGGCACCATGAACACCGCCGACCGCTCGCTGGCCGCCATGGACGTGGCGCTGCGGCGGCGCTTCGTGTTCAAGGAAATGCCACCGCGCCCGGGCCTGCTGCAAGGCGTGGAGGTGGGCGCCATCAAGATCGACGAGTTGCTGACCGTGATGAACCAGCGCATCGAGGCCCTGCTGGGCCGCGACCATTGCCTGGGCCATGCCTACTTCATGCCGCTGCGCGACGATGCCTCGGCGGGCAAGCTGGCAGAGATCTTCAGGGTGCAGGTGCTGCCGCTGCTGCAGGAGTATTTCTTCGACGACTGGCAGCGCATCCAGTGGGTGCTCAACGACCACCGCAAGCGCAACGCGGCGTATCGCTTCGTCACCGCCAGCGATGTCAACACGGTCAGTTTGTTCGGTGACGCGGTCAACATCGCCCGATCACCCCAGCTCTGGCGCGTCAAAGAAGACGCCTTCCTGTGCGAGCAGAGCTACCTGGGCGTGATCAACCACGAGGACGCGTCCGCTTGAACCTCGCCGCTGGACCTCGGACCATCAGCGTTCGCGAGCACGCCTGGCTCTGCACGGAGCCGGTGCACGCGACGCTGGATTGCGCCCAGGTCAGCGAATCGGCGTTCGACTACCTGTGCAGCCTGAGCGAGCGCTTCACACGTGGCGGCGCGCGGCTGCTGCAGGTGGAGGGCCGGCGGCGGCTGAAGCTGGACAACTTCGTCGGCGTGATCCAGACGCCCCGTGGCACGGTACTGGAGATCGTGCCAAAGCACCACGCGGAGGGCGGCAGCCTGGTCGATGCCCGCGCGCTGCTGCGCAAGTTGCTGCTGGCCTTGCTGGACCTGCCCACGCGCGAAGTCGGCGCGGCGTCGCTGCAGCTGTTCGACGCGCCCTTGTCCGAGTGGGTGATGGGGCGTTTCCTGCAGGAACTGGACACGCTGGTCAGCCGTGGGCTGCGCTTTGAGTACCAGCGCGTCGACGAGGAACTGCCGTTCCTGCGCGGGCAACTCGATCTCAACCAGCAACTGCGCCAGCCGCCAGGCCGCGAGCATCGGTTTCATGTGCGGCATGAGGTCTACCTGCCCGACCGACCCGAGAACCGGCTGCTGAAGCTGGCGCTGGAGCGGGTGCGGCAAGGTACGCAGGATGCCAACCACTGGCGCCTGGCCCAGGAGCTGAGCTTCCGCTTGGCTGAGATTCCTGCCAGCCGGCAGGTGGAGCAGGACTTCCGCGCCTGGGGCCATGACCGCTTGCTGGCGCACTACCGGCCCATCAAGCCGTGGTGCGAGCTGATCCTGAACCAGCACATGCCTTTGGCGGTGGCGGGCGACTGCCAGGGCATGAGCCTGCTGTTCCCGATGGAGAAGCTCTTTGAGCGCTTCGTTGCCCGATGGCTTAGAGCGTCGCTCGCGCCGGGCGTGGAGATGCGCACGCCGGCCCGAAGCGAGTCGCTGTGCGACCACCAGCAGCAGCCGATCTTTCGGCTGGAGCCTGACATCCTCATTGCAGACGGCGGCCAGCGCTGGGTGCTGGACACCAAGTGGAAGCTGCTGGATGCCGGCAAGCGCGTTGACAAGTACGGGCTGAGCCAATCGGACTTCTACCAACTCTTCGCCTACGGGCAGAAGTACTTGGGCGGGGCCGGCCGCATGGCTCTGATCTATCCGCGAACGGAGACCTTCCAGAGTCCGCTCGATGCCTTCGACTTCGGTGGTGGCCTGAGCATGGAGGTGCTGCCGTTCGACCTGGATCAAGAGCGGTTGCTGGGCGAGGAGCGGCTGGGGCTACCGCATCGTCCGATGCGCCTGGCCGCATAGACCGATAACTACAAGACTTGAGGGATGAGAAGGATATGAGTCAGAGCGTCGATCTTGTGGTCAAACAAGGCGCCACCCGATGGGACATCGAGGAGACACGTCGGCTGGTGCACGCGCGCTGGGGGCATGGTCAGCTCTGGAAAATCCGCCCTGTACTTCGCGCATCGACTGTCCGCATGCTCCACGCGAGCTATCACTATGCCGAGTACCAGCGCATCGTCAGTGCACATGTCGATGAGCGCTTGGCGGCCGGGGTCGACATCTGGACGATCGGGCTACCCGGTAGTCGACACGAGGTCGATCAAAGCAACTTGTTCTTCATCCAGTGTGAAGCGCACCTGTTCGCGAGCGCACAAGCCATCCACGCTACCTGCGACATCCTGGCTCATGTGGTGTTCTACGCCTTGGGACTGAACCTTGGAAGCGAGCCCTTCAAGCGGCGCGTCGACCTGAGCTCGATTGCTGACTTTCTGAAGAAGACCAAGCTGGCCGACGCCACCCTGGAACCGCTGAGTCACGAGTTCGAGCGCCTGCGGCAGAGTGAGGAGTTTGTAGAGATCAATGCGTTGGTCAATCAGCTCAAGCATCACGGCGGGCCCACCGTGAACCTGGCGCTGGAGCCAGCGGAGGGCCAACCTTACGAGATCCGCTTTGACGAGTTCCAACGTCCAGACGGGTCTCGGCCAGCGAAGGCGGCCCAGCAGGTGCTGGGTTCGGCGTACGAACGCGTCAACGTCGCCACGGTCAACATCGGCAAGGCGCTGAACGGGTGGTTGCAGGCCAGCATGCCAGCGACTGCTGCCGAGGCCACCGCTGCGGATGCCGAGGCCAGCCCGAGCTGAACTGGCAACGAGAGCGCCCATGACCGAAGACCAACTCGAAAACGACACCCTGTCTTGGCTGGCAGAGCTGGGCTACGTCCACCGCCATGGCGCTGACATCGCGCCCGATAGCGCCACGCCCGAGCGCAGCGACTACCGCCAGGTACTCCTGCGCGGCCGGCTGGCCCATGCCATCCATACGCTGAACCCCGGCATCCCGGCCAGCGCCCGCGACGATGCACTGGCGCAGGTGCTGGACCTGGGCATCCCTGCCCTGCTCTCGGCCAACCGCGCCTTTCACAAGCTGTTGGTCAGCGGCGTGCCGGTGCAGTACCAGAAGGACGGCGAGACGCGCGGCGACTTCGTCCGCCTGGTCGACTGGGGTGATGTGGCCGCCAACGAATGGTGGGCGGTCAACCAGTTCACGATCAAGGGCGCTCACCACACGCGCCGGCCGGACATCGTGCTCTTCGTCAACGGCCTGCCGCTGGTGCTGATCGAGCTGAAGAACCCGGCCGATACGCATGCCGACATCTGGAAGGCCTTCGACCAGATCCAGACCTACAAGGCCCAGATCCCCGACGTGTTCCAGTACAACGAGGTGCTGGTCATCTCGGACGGCAGCGAAGCGCGCATGGGCTCGCTGTCGGCCGACGAAGAGCGCTTCCAGCAATGGCGCACGATCAGCGGCGTGGACCTGGACCCGCTGGGGCAGTTCAACGAGTTGGGGACGCTGGTGCGTGGCGCACTGGCCCCGGCGATGCTGCTGGACTACCTGCGCTACTTCGTGCTCTTCGAGGATGACGGGCGGCTGATCAAGAAGATTGCCGGCTATCACCAGTTCCATGCGGTGCGGGCGGCCATCGAGCATGTGGTCGCTGCATCCCGGCCGGACAGCAGCGCGGCGCTGCGCGGCAAGGGTGGCGTGGTGTGGCACACCCAGGGCAGCGGCAAGAGCATCACCATGACCTGCTTTGCGGCCAGGGTGATGCAAGAACCGGCGATGGAGAACCCGACCATCGTCGTCATCACCGACCGCAACGACCTCGACGGCCAGCTGTTCGGCGTGTTCAGCCTGGCGCAGGACCTGCTGCGCGAGCAACCGGTGCAGGCCACCACGCGGCAGGAACTGCGCACGCTGCTGAGCAATCGCCCCTCCGGCGGCATCGTCTTCGCGACCATCCAGAAGTTCATGCCCGGCGAGGATGAGGACCTGTTCCCCATGCTCTCGGACCGGCGCAACATCGTCGTCATCGCGGACGAGGCCCACCGCACGCAATACGGCTTTGAGGCCAAGCTCAAGGAGGTGAAGGTTCGCAGTGGGCCAGCTGCAAGCGCCCTGACCACCGACGGGGTGGAGCCTGCGCATACGGCGGGGGATTTTGAGTCCCCCGCGTACAAGACCAAGTACCAGGTCGGCTACGCCCAGCATCTGCGCGACGCCCTGCCCCATGCCACCTTCGTCGCTTTCACCGGCACGCCGGTGTCAGCGGCTGACCGCGACACGCGCGCCGTGTTCGGCGACTACATCCATGTCTACGACATGCAGCAGGCCAAGGAGGATGGCGCCACCGTCGCCATCTACTACGAGTCGCGCCTGGCCAAGCTGCGCCTGAAGGATGAAGAGCTGCCCACCATCGACGACGAGGTGGATGAGCTGGCCGAGGACGAAGAGGAAAGCACCCAGGCCAAGCTCAAGAGCCGATGGGCGGCGCTGGAGAAGGTCGTTGGCGCAGGACCGCGTGTGGCCAGCGTAGCGGCTGATCTGGTGACGCACTTCGAGGCCCGCGACGCGGCTCAGCGTGGCAAGGCGATGGTCGTGGCGATGAGCCGCGACATCTGCGTTCACCTCTACGACGAGATCATCAAGCTGCGGCCGGACTGGCACGACCCCGATCCAGAAAAGGGCGCGGTCAAGATCATCATGACCGGCTCGGCCAGCGACAAGGGGCTGCTGCGGCCCCACATCTACAGCAGCCAGGTCAAGAAGCGGCTGGAGAAGCGCTTCAAGGACCCGACCGACCCGCTCAAGCTCGTGATCGTGCGGGACATGTGGCTCACCGGCTTCGATGCGCCCTGCGTGCACACCATGTACGTGGACAAGCCGATGAAGGGTCACAACCTCATGCAGGCCATCGCCCGCGTGAACCGCGTGTTCAAGGACAAGCAGGGCGGGCTGGTGGTGGACTACATCGGCATCGGCAACGAGCTGAAGGCGGCCATGCGTGAGTACACGGCAGCCCAAGGCCGCGGCCGGCCGACCGTGGATGCGCATGAGGCCTATGCCGTATTGGCTGAGAAGCTGGACGTGCTGCGAGCCATGCTGCACGGCTACGACTGGAGCGGCTTCCTGACCGGCGGCCACAAGGCTTTGGCGGGCGCGGCCAATCATGTGCTGGGCCTGAAGACCGAAGGCAATCGCGACGGCAAGAAGCGCTTCGCCGACGCCGCCCTGGCGATGAGCAAGGCCTTCACGCTGTGCTGCACGCTGGACGAGGCCAAGGCCGTGCGCGAGGAAGTGGCCTTCCTGCAGGCGGTCAAGGTGATCCTGACCAAGCGCGACATCTCGCAGCAGAAGAAGACCGACGAGCAGCGCGAACAGGCGATCCGCCAGATCATCAGCCAGGCGGTCGTGTCCGACGCCGTGGTGGACATCTTCGATGCGGTCGGCCTGGACAAGCCCAACATCGGCCTGCTCGATGACGAGTTCCTGGCCCAGGTAAAGAACCTGCCCGAGCGCAATCTGGCGGTGGAACTGCTGGAGCGGCTGCTAGAAGGCGAGATCAAGTCCAAGTTCGCCAGCAATGTCGTGCAGCAGAAGAAGTTCTCCGAGCTGCTCGGCAACGTCATCACCCGCTACCAGAACCGCTCGATCGAGACCGCGCAGGTCATGGAAGAGCTGGTCGAGATGGCCAAGAAGTTCCGCGAGGCGGCGTCACGCGGCGAGGCCCTGGGGCTGACCGACGACGAGGTTCGTTTCTATGACGCGCTGGCCAACAACGAGTCGGCCGTCAAAGAACTGACCGACGAGACCCTGAAGAAGATCGCTCACGAACTGACCGAGAACCTGCGCAAGAACCTGAGCGTGGATTGGTCTGAGCGCGAAAGCGTGCGCGCCAGTCTGCGGTTGATGGTCAAGCGCATCCTGCGCAAGTACAAGTACCCGCCGGATAAGCAGGAGGCAGCGGTGGAGCTGGTGTTGCAGCAGGCCCAGGCCTTGGGTGACTCCTGGACATGAACGTGCGCTGGGTTGGCATGTCGCTTTGATAGGCTGTTCGGGCTGGCGCTGGAACGCGCAGTCTGCCTGCGCAAAGCCGATACGGCCAGCCGCTGCTTGCAACCCGACCTCGCCCAGCATCAGTGCAAAATACTAACAATACGATACATGTGGCCAGCAAGGCCCGGGGGGGTAGGGTGGGTTGGTTCAAGAGGTTCCTTCATTGGCTGACCACATCAGCCCGTAGCAGTCATCGCAAGGCGCATCCCGACCTAAACCCTATTGACGTTGACAAGCTGGCCAGGGAGCTCAACCTGCATGCCGAGGCGAAGCGATTGGGCGCCGTTGGCGTTCCTGCCCCTGAGGCGACCTCCCCCTGTGGCCCCGAGGCTACGGTCATCCAGCGAGTGGAGCGCGCCCGCCAGGAGTACGTCGACTGGGCGGCTACACGGCTGAACGTTCTGAGCCGCGACCTTAGCCGTTCGAACGTGACCGCTGAGGTCAATCGAGCTCGTCAGGCGGATGCGGAGTTCGAACGCAAGGCCAGCGCCGTCCTGAGCGAGGCGGAAAGCGTACTTCGCCGCCTCGCAGATACCGCCCGCGCCCGCAAGGACGAGCTCGCCGCTTTCAAGGCGGAAAACAAGCTCACCCGCGAGGCGAACTACCTGACGTCCAGTGGCAGGTTCCTGGCCATCGGCTTCTTGCTCCTACTTATCCTCGTCGAAGGGGCCTTCAACGCCAACTTCTTTGCCACGGGGCTGGATACCGGCTTGCTCGGTGGCCTCATCGAAGCTGCACTTGCGGCGCTGGGCAACGTCTCCATCGCGTTCTTGCTGGGCCGGTTCGCAGTGCCCTACGTCTTCCACGCAAAGCTCCTGCCAAAGGTTGTGGGCTTCATGGGGCTGGCGCTCGCCCTGGCAACGATCGCTGGCGTCGGACTAGTCATTTCGCACTATCGCGATGCCCTCACGTCAGAGCTTCCGAACGCCGCGAGTGCCGTTCAGGCGACGCTGCTTTCAGATCCTTTTGGGCTCAAGCCCGGCGGGTCGTGGATCCTCTTCGGTGTGAGCATTTCGTTTGGGGTGCTCGCGCTGTTTGACGGCCTGCTCTTTGACGATCGGTATCCTGGATATGGCTCAATCACCCGACGAACGCTCGAGGCAGTCGACGACTACGAGGACGAGGTCGCAGGTCTTCGTGAGAAGCTGGAAGAGTTGAAGGAAGAGGAGCTTCAAACCCTCGACCGAGTGCTGGAAAGCTCGCAGGCATCTATCGCCGCCTTTGAGTCCGCAATTCGCGACAAGAGCACCGCAGGTCACCGGCTGCAGCAGGCCGTGACAGACGCGGACAACTCGCTGGAAGCATTGTTGAAGCTCTTCCGGACAGAAAACGAGGTGCATCGCGGGGGGCTGGCTCGCCCGGCGTACTACGACACCTACCCACCGCTTCGCGCCTTGACGCTCCCAAGCTTCGACACGACAGAGGACGACGCGGCGCTCAGCGAGCAGCGAACGCTTGTCAAGGCGTTGCTGGATGAGGCACAGACCATCCGCGGGCAGATCCAAGCAGCGTTCAACAAGCAGTTTGACCGGGTGAATCCGCTGGACGCGCACTTCCCGACCCAAGGAGCTGCGTGATGGGCCGTAACGGACGTCGCGCCGCGCAGCGGCGCAGCTTCAACCTCATCGCCGGGACCGTGGTGTTCGCCTTCGTGGCGGCAGTCGTTGGAGGTTTCGCCTACTTCAAGTTGACCAGGCAAGCCGGGCCAGATCAAGCGACGCTGTGTCCGGCAGCAGGTCCGGCCGGACATTACGTGCTGCTGATCGACAAGACCGACCCGCTGAACTTCACCCAGAAGCAGGCGTTTACAGAGCTGCTCCGCGAGGTCATCCAGAAGAAGACCCCGGAGGGCTACCTGCTCTCCGTGTTTGTACTTGGGGAAGACTTCAAGGACAACGCCGAGCCGGTCATCGAGCTTTGCAACCCTGGCACCGGAGAGGACAAGAGCGAGTACACGTCCAACAAGCGCAAGGCGCACCGACAGTACGAGGAGCGATTTCTGGTTCCGCTGACCAAGCAGGCTGAGAGCCTGGTGGCCACGGAGTCTGCCAAAGCTTCGCCTGTTTTCGAGATGCTGCAGATGGTCAGCATCAACTCGTTCCGCAAGCATGACGTCAAGGGCGAGCGCAGGCTCATCATCGTGTCGGACATGCTCCACAACACACCGCAGATGACGATGTATCGCGGCCCTGCCGACTACGACGCTTTCGCGAACACCGACTACGGCCGCAAAGTCGGTTTGCAGATGCCGGACGTCAAGGTTGAGCTGAACGTGTTGATGAACAGTCCGCAGCTCCAGACGAAGCGCAACCTGGCCTTCTGGGAGGCCTACTTCAACAAGGCAGGCGCTCGGATCGTCGCCGTCAGGCCCTTGGAGGGGTGAGCATGCAAAGTTTGCTTGATATCAAGGTTCAGAAGCTCTTCCTGGTCACCATCCTCCTCAAGGTCCTCTCATCCTTCATCGGATGGTGGTTCCAGATGCCATGGATCTTCGGGTTCTTCATCCCGCTCTTGTTCATGGCGGCCTACGTCGTCCTGGGCCTCAAGCGGCGAGACCATGACGTGAGCGATGAGAAGTTTGCCGACAGCTGCTACTACCTCGGCTTCATCTTCACCATCTCGTCGATCATCTTCAGCCTGTTCGACTTGCCGAACATCGGCACGAAGATGCAGGAGATCGCCGTTCGGTTCGGCGCAGCCATGGTCAGTACCGTCGTCGGTCTGGTGGTCCGTGTCTATCTCGTCAGCTTCAAGAAGGACGTGGCCGACGCCATCAAGGACGCTGAAGAGGCTGTCATTGATGCCTCGCAGCAGTTCCGCGAGCACTTGGTCATCGCCAACGAGCGCCTGCGTGACTTCCACTCCGCCGTTGACATAGCCGCAAAGGAGACCGTCGAGCGTGTGCGCGCGCAGCTGGAGGCGATGGCCAAGGATCACTCCGAAAAGCTGACCGAGTTCTTCGATGAGGTCAGGGAAGGCAACCAAGCAGCCTTCAAGGAGAACGTTGCCGAGGTACGGTCTGCCACGATGCGGCTGACGAAGTCCGTGGATACGTACTCCGAGGCGATGCGGGCCAACATCAACAGCATCGAGTTGAAGGTCAACTCGTTCGCTGATTCCGTGGCAGGACGTTTGCAGAACATGACGTTCCCGGACGACTACTTCGTGAAGCGCCTGGCCGCACCGCTACAGCAAGTTCGCGACGACGCGTCCGCCCTATCGGGCGGCGTGAGGCAAGCGACTGAAACCGTCGGAGAGGCCTCCAAGGTGCTGGGCATCGCCCTCCGACAGCTGCAAGAAAAGGCCTCCTCTACCGATGAGGCGATGGAGGGCGTCCTCCGCCTGGCAACTCAGCAGCGAGCGGTGCTCGACGCAGCTCAAGGACAGCTTGGCACGCTCGAGCGGATTGAAGGCAGCTTGCTGCGGTTCGACACCCTGCTCGACCAGGTCACGGTCCAGCTGCAGAGCGCGGCAACCGTGTCCACAGACGTCATGTCGCACGTGCAACGCGTCGTCGACGAGACCAGCGCCGCACGCGTGTCGTTGCAGCAGTCCCTCGGCGCTGTTGCCGACAAGATCGAGAGCAACACACAGGTCACTGCGCGGGTTGCGGAGCGCTTCAGTCAAGGGGCGAATGCTTCGGATGAGATTGCTGTAGGTTGGCAGGCCAATGCCAGGGCCAACACGGAGCTTGCTCAGCAGCTGAGGGAGATCTCTGCAGCGGAGCGCGGCGCCACTGGCGTTCTTCAGGGCCTCGGCGCTGGCGCCGCCAAGGTACTGGAACGTGTCGAAGCTGCTGTGACTGAGCTCCACGCCGTGGCCACGCAGTTGCGCTCAGTGGACTCGGTGGCGCGTCCAAGAGTTACACCGGACATCGTTCTCCCAAGGACGCCTGTGGCGCCGCCACATGCTGGTTCGACAGTAGTGGTGCCGACGATTGCTGACCTTCAACCCCAGCGCCCCAGCCCAACGATTGCCGCTGCGGCAGCGACAGGTATAGGCATCACCGCCGCACAACGAACGCTTGACGAGGTATCCATCACTCCGGCCGCTCCGGGCGCTGCCGCTGCGAGCAGCGCTCCACTGGCAGATGGCGGTACACCTCTCGTCACTCCAGATCAGACCAGCTAAGGACGCCGCGTGGCTCAGAGGAACGACCAGGTTTTCCAGCTGTCGCTGACTGAGATTGCCTTCACGATCGTCTTCATCCTGCTTCTTCTGCTCGGATATCTGGTGTTCAAGGAGCAAGCAGACCGAAAGGCGGCTGAAGAAGCGCTGAAGAGCGTGCAGGGCCTCGAGAAGGCATCAGCAGCATTGGACAAGGCCAAGCTAGGCCTCGGCGACGCCCTCAAGGCTGCCAAAGCCTCAAATCCAGACGAGGTGATCAGTTCGTTGGTCGCGGCTGCCAACGTTCAGGTCGAGCGCGACAGGCTACAGAAGGAAGTTGATGATCTGAACGCCAAGATGACCGCGCTGGTCGAACTGCAGAAGGCGCTGGACGCGGCCGGCGCTGGGTCAAAAGGGGACCTGGCCAAGTCCGAAGTCGCCAGCGCCCTCGCGCTGCAGCGCGAGGTACGCAGCGCGATGATGCGCGCGGAGGCGGCCAAAGAGGCTGCGTCGGCTCCTGATCCAGACGTTAAGACGTCGAAGACGAGCGCCCCACACGCGGCATCTGCACCCGCGCGTCCAACGAAGAACGTCGCCGCCAAAGAACCACCCACTGCGTCGGATGTCTCGGCTGGTCGTGGCCCAAACAAACCAGATCCAGCCAAAGTCGATCCCGCAGCTCTCACCGAGGCGGCGAGGCAGCGTCTGGACAAGGACGCCGCGGCCCGCGTTCGAGAGGCTTTCACCACCCACGACGCGTTCCGCCGTGAGGCCAAGTCACAGCTGCGACTTGACGTCCAACCGGGCAAGGAAGTTGAAGCTGTGGAGTCCGTCGTGCGCGACGCCAAAGAGTTTGGCGGCCTGGCCAAGGTGGGGCATGGGATCGGGGCGATTCGCAAGGAGAACTCCGACCTGCGGGGGCAGGTGGCCTACCTGAAGAACCGCCTGGAAGCTCGTGGCGGGCGCGACTGGCCTCCCTGTTGGGCCGATGAATCGGGAGCCATTCAGTTCCTGTTCACGGTCGACTTGAGCCCGGACCGCATCACGTTGACGCCCGCATGGCCACCAACTCGCGATGCCGATGCAAAGGCGCTTCCGGGCATCGACGATCTGCTGGCCAAACCGCTCTCTCACGCGGAGTTCCAGGCGAACGTCCAAGGGGTCTTTGACTGGAGCAAGAGACACGACCCTCAATGCAGGCATTTCGTCTATCTGCGCAACAACTCGATCCCTGACGCAAAGACGTCCGATCGCGTTCGCTTGATGGTCGAGGGGTACTTCTACAAGGCTGAGGTGCGCCGTTGATAAGGCGATTACAACAAGGGCTTGCTGCAGCCCTACTTGGTTTCACGACGTTCGCTCATTCCGCGGTTCTTCATGGTGAGGTCGTCGGCCTGGCAGACGGCGACACCATCACTGTCCTTGACGCCGGTCAAAAGCAGCACAAGGTACGTCTTGCCGGCATAGACGCCCCAGAGAAGCGTCAACCGTTCGGTGTCAGGTCAAAGGAGAGCCTGTCGGCGATAGCGTTTCGGCGTCGGGTCAGCGTCGAGTGGACCAAAACTGACAGATACGGCCGGATCATCGGGAAGGTTTTCGTCGGAGGCGTCGACGTATGCCTAGAGCAGGTGAAGCACGGCATGGCCTGGCACTACAAAACCTACGAACGGGAGCAGCGACCCGGGGACCGCCAGGCATACGCATCTGCTGAGGACCAAGCTAGGCGCAATCGCGTAGGTCTTTGGCGCGACTCGTCACCAGTTCCACCGTGGGACTTCCGAAGAGGTAAGGGGAATCTTTGATGACTGAGAGACAACGCATGCTGCATAGGCAGCAGCTCCTGATTGATGCGTATCCAGACAAAACGATTGAGACTGACTTGCGCAAAGGTCCAACAGGGCACGACGAAGCTTTCACCCAGCCTCCCGGCAAGGACTTCGAGGTCGTGCTTCGCGACATGCTTGGCGGCCCGGAAGGACGCACCACCATCCTGCTTAGAGATCCCAGCGGCGCAACTCCGGATCGGGTGAAGGCCTGCCTGGACCTGGCCGAGCCTGAAGCCATCATGGCCTACCTCAGAGTTCTCTACTCTTGACTGGGAGACGGGCCGCGACATTCGCACCCGAGATCTTCAGGCCACAAATGGACACGTGAACGCACGATGCCCGGTCCTCGGCGTTGATGGGCGTGAACTTGCCGTATGAGCAGCAGTTGAGAAAGCGGCTGAAGAGGCTGCTGGTGCGGCATTAGGACTGGGACGCCCGATCGCCCAGGCTGTTCTTGCGCATTGCTTCTTCCTCCCGTTCGAAACCTTGGAGCCAGTTCATATCGCGCCTCGGCGCACTTCCACCGTCACCCGCATTCAGCTGATCAAGACTACCACCGTGCGCTCCCCCGTCGCCGTCTTGATGGCGTCCACACCCAAAGCTCCAGAGTTGTTGCGCCGAGCGGTGTCCACGGTGGCGTGTCAAAGCCATTTGCCGAGCCGCGTGGTCATCGTTTTCGATCGGACCTTTCCAGACGTCGATACGTTGCGTCAGGTGGAGATGGACTGCTCGGCGCTGAGCCTGATGACGCTGCGCAATTCAGGTCACCCTGGAGCCGCAGGCGCGTGGAACACAGGCCTTCGTTGGTTGCAGCAGGCTGGCTTCGAAGGCTATGTTGCAATTCTGGACGATGACGATGAGTGGGACCCTGGTCACCTGGAATGCTGTCTTGCAGCAAGTGCCGGCGGCTCGGCCGACGTGGTGATTTCTGGGCTTCGGGTGCTGCGTGATGGCGTTGAGCTGCCGAGGGTGCCGTTGATGTCGGCCAGCAGGGACGACTTTCTGGCTGGCAACCCAGGCTGGCAAGGGAGCAACACCTTCGTGAGGCACTCGACGCTGTGGCGAGTTGGTGGCTTTACCGAGGGGATGACCAGCACCAACGACCGGGACCTCGCTGTGCGAATTCTTGGCTTGCCCGACGTCACCACGGCGTTCACCGGCAGGATGACGGCCACTTGGCACATCAGGACGGGCTCAGACGCACTGTCCAGGCCTGGCAGTACAGAGAAACGTGAAGGGCTTTTGCAGTTCTACGCCGCGCATCGGGAGCTCATGACGGCGGACATCAAGGCCCGGTTCATGAAGCGGGCCAAGGACGTCTTTGGTGTGGATATTGAAGGAGGCCAGGTTTGACGGCTGCACCTGATTGGTCCGAGCCTCGGACGGTTCAAATCGGACTGTGTCCGCGGCACATCCGCTTTCTGAAAGCACCTAGTGAGGTAGCGAGACGAGCCAGTGTCATCGTCGGTGTGGCGCACCGCAATCATCCGCAGGGGCTGCAGCGTGCTGTCTGGTCTGCGCTGGAACAAAGCGCCTTGTCAGGCCTTGCGTGCGTGATCTTGGACGACAGCTCTGACGAGGGGTGGATGCGGGCCCTGGATCCGGAGGTGCTGGAGCATCCACGCGTCGTCGTCATGGCAGGCGTGTTTGGAAGCCCCGCCCATGCCAGAAACGCGCTGCTCGACCTTGTCGACGAGCACTTTCCCGCCGCGGAGTGGGTGGCGCGGATGGACGCCGATGACTGCTTCGCAATGCCCTCGAGCCTTCAGGCCCTGGTCGATGCCGGGAGCACCGGCACTTGCAGCTACGTCTTGGGCAGCAACCGCCTAGTGCTCGATGGAAAGCTCCTCCCAGAGGACAACGTGGCTTGCCCGGAAACGCTGCTCAACCGAGAGCGCCTGAACGCGTTCATCCAGGCTTTCTGTGCCCAAGAAGTGCCCCACGAGTTACCGTCTTGCAACTTGCTTTTGAGAGCTCGGTCAGGCATCCGGTATCCGCAAGCGGCGAGTGCTGAAGATCACTGGCTGGTGGCGGGTCTGCTGATGAACAGACCCGAGGACGGCTGTGTGTTGCCGTGGCCCATCTACGCCAACTACACGCTGGGAGGCACTGCCACGTCGATCAACAAGCGATCGGACGAATGGATCCGATCTCGGGCGAGGTTGGCAGCGGCGGCTCAGACATGGTTTGGCGTCCATCAACTGCCTGGCGTCGATGTGCTTGGGTGGGGGCAGGAAGGCGTGGTCTGGCGCCAGTCGGCGAAGGTGTTCAAGCGCTTTTATCCGTTTGCGCTCGCTTTCAGCGAATTGGCGGACCTGAAGCCGCTGGCGGAGCGGGCGAGCAGCGCCATCATTGGGTTCACTCCTCAGCGAGACGATGGCAACGGGGCGCTGGTGGAGTTGGCTCCAGATGCGCTCGACCCGATGCCTCGGTTCTGGCCGCTGGCGGAAACGCAAAGATTTCTGGAAAAGCTGTACCGCTCGGGCGTGGTGGCAAGCAACATCAAGCGCGACAACCTGCGTCTGACGTCGGCGGGCGAACTGCAGTACATCGACGTGGGCCGCGACATCGTCCCCTTGACGGCATCTCGCTTCGTAGACTGTGCCGCGAAGCTGTTTGTTCTCGGGGAACTTGGCTGGTCAGACCATGAGCTGGCCAGACGAAAGACGAGTACACGACAGCGCGACGTGCTGCAGGATCTGCCTGGGTTCTCGGACTTCTACGAAGAGCTGATTCGATCGCTGCACCCCGAGTGTGATGGCGCAGGGCGTGGCGTTGAAGACTTGCCGGAACCGGCAAGCCATGCGGACGTCACGTTGTTGATCAAGTGCTGTCCTCAGGACTCGGCGTCGATCGAGGCTCAGGTTCAGCATCTCGCGGCTGAGTTCCGGCTGCGAGCACGATTCGCTGCCCTTGTCGTGTTGGTCGATCCGTTCGAAGGGCCCTATCTGCGGCAATTCGATCGTGGAGACCTCCAGCTTTTGATGAGCAGCCTTCATAGCCTGAAGGCGGCATCGCTGGTTGACGAAATCTGGGTGGCTCCCTCCGAGCCCGAAGCCATTCAAGAACTTGGCTGCCGGTGGTTTGGCGCACAAGACCTTCAGCACACGCACACGGCTGATGGCGCGCCCGTCATGGCTCAAGCGTGGGCATTTGACCGAGTGCAGACACGGTACGTGCTGCAGATGGACGTCGATGTGTTGGTGGGCGGTACCGATCTGACGCATGACGTGATCGGGGACATGAAGCGAGCGTGCATGCTCCCAGGAGTTTGGTGCGTGGGGTTCAACATTCCGCAGCCCAGCATGGGGTTCCAGCCCTACCTGGGAACGCCGGGACAGTTTGCCCCCGAGGTGCGCTGCGGTCTGCTTGACCTCGAAAAGATCAAGGCGCAGCTACCGGTCTGCAACCCAGTCACGGAAGGTCGCCTGACGTTGATGTGGCATCGCGCGTTGCAGCGGGCTCAGCCAAAGTTGGGGATGCGAAGCGTGCGGGGCGGAGATAGCAGGACCTTCTACGTTCACCCAAGGAACACGGACAAGCTGCAGTCCTCTCTTCCGATAGCCAGAGACCTTCTTGGCCAGGGCATCGTTCCCGCCGCCCAGGCAGGCAGCTGGGATTGGGAGTCTGAGGCGGGTTGGGCCTATCCAGAACGGCATGAAGACATTGTTTTCCTACTGCTTGGGCAGGAGACCCCGCCCGACAAGCTCCAGCGTTGCCTTGACTCCCTGAAGCGACAAACCAGTCAACAGTTTGGTGTGGTGCTGATAGACGACGCCGGATCGCCACAGCGCGCGGCCGAGCTTCCGCACCGGCTTGCTGGGTTTGACCGTGTCACGCTCATGCGGCGCACGACGCGTGTTGGTTATCTGGCCAACTTCAGGGAGGCAGTCCTGCGCATCTGCCGCCGTCCAGAGTCCCTGATAGTCATCCTTGACCAAGACGATGCCTTGATGCGCGACGACGTCCTGAGCCGGCTTCTTGAAGCTTGCCGGCGCGGAGCAGACCTCATCAACGGACCTATGTTTCGCCCGGAGAAGCCTGTCGCTCTGTATCAGGCCGACTATGCGCAGCCGAGGCAACGTGGCGGAGGTAACGTCTGGTGTCATCTGCGGGCATTTCGGAAGTCGCTGTTTGAGCGGGTGCCAACGAGCGCGTGGGATGACGCACCAGACTCGGACTGCCTTTCCGACTTTCTGACAATGGTGCCTATGGCTGAACTTGCGGAGCAGCCGATGTGGATGGATGGCCCCTACCTTTACTGGCACGAGCGAACTGCATACTCCGAGCAGCGAAAGCTCAGGGAAGGCGTGGTGAAGATGTGGCTGTTTACGCAACCGGCTGTTGGAGCTGCCGGCGTCTCTCCTCCTGGAAGGATGTGCGTGTCATCAGCCACCAATGTTCAGTCATCTGACCGGATGCGAAGTCTGGAGTAGGCTGGTCAGAGTCATTCGCGACCGAGAGGCCGAGCGACCGCTGCGATCATCAGCGGCCGTTCGACGGTCATCGGCATTCATGGCCGCTGCACCTCCGAGACCGGTCACTTGACGGCCTGTGCAGCACTCCGCGATTGAATGTCCGGCCCGACGCGACGCGACCGGACGCAGTCGACCCAACTGAGTCAATCGTCGCGAGGGGGCGTGCTGCGGCTTCGCAGCGGGTGCCGTCATCGGCGAACAGTCGCCGAATTCACGCTCCCTGGCATGAAGCAGACGCCGGCGCACTTGGCCGGCTGACGGGTTCAACGACCGGTGTCGAGGGTGCTGCGGTCGTCCAGTCTGGCTGCCCGCGGCAGTCGTCGTCGAATGTCTGCTGCTTGAAGGGTTGGAATGGCGCTCCCGACCCGGAGCCGACATCAGCATCCTCGGATTCGTCGCCCGGAAGCCGCCGGTCAGACCCGTGCGACACACCCGAAGGTGATCCCGCGGCGAAGGTCACGAATCGGTTGTCGACCCTCCGGGCGATGGTCGTGCGGAGCACGGCTTGAGACCGTTTGGGCTCACCTCACCGCGAGCCCATCGTGCAAGCCATCGGCCGGCAGCCCCAGCGGGCGCCCGATGGCGCCCCGATCCACTAATAACGCCATCGTCCGGGCAGACCACCCTGTACCGCCTGGTACAGCATAAGAAGATGGTCATCCGCGACCTTCGCAGCCCTTGGCCCGCGCAACCGGTTCAAAGATTTGACCCCGAGTTCCAGGCGTTTTCTTGGTTTCTGCGGTGCGTCAGCCCCGGACAATCCATCACCGACGTGTGAATTTGGGCAGCCCGGCCTGATGCGGCGTTGGGTCGAGAGAGCGATTGATGACCGTGCCGGCACCTTCGAGCCGACGTAACCTGATACGTTTGATCCCGGTGGTCCTCGCACTGCTCGGCAGTTGTCTGGCCGCTGCAGCGGGCCTGTGGCTGCAGCGCCAGAACGACGCGCAGGCCCGTGCCGACTTCGAGCGCAGCGCCTCCCGCGTGGCCCAGATTGTCGAGACGCGGATGCGGCAGCCGATCTACGGGCTGCGCGGCGCGGGCGGGGTCTATGCGGCGAGCAGCAAGGTGCACCGGCGCGAGTTCCGCGCCTACGTGGAGTCACGCGATCTGCCGCAAGAGTTCCCCGGCGTCCGCGGCTTCGGGTTCATCCAGCGCGTGGCGCGAAGCGACTTGACAGCATTCGTTACTGCCGAGCAGGCCGACGACGCGCCGCAGTTTGCAGTGCGTGAACTGTCGGCGCTGGGCGAGGACGATCTCTACGTCATCAAATACATCGAGCCCTATGCCGCCAACGCGGCAGCGATGGGCCTGGACATCGGCTCCGAACCCATCCGGCGCGCCGCCGCCGAGCTTGCGGTGGCCACCGGCCTGCCCACGCTCACCGCCGCCGTCACGCTGGTGCAGGACACCCGGCGCAGTGCCGGATTCCTGCTCTTCGTGCCGGTATTCCGGCACGGCGCAGACCCCACTACCCCGGCACAGCGCAAGCAGGCCCTCGTCGGGCTGCTGTATGCACCAATGGTGGTGGGTGAAATGCTTGCCGCGGTGCCCGACGTCGCGGCGGGGCTGGCCAACTTCCAACTCATCGACGTGGCGGCCGGCAACACCGTCTTCGACAGCGGCGCTGACCCGAATAACGCCGCCCAGGGTGCCGGCGTGGCGCCCGTGGTGGGCCAATTCCTGGACGAGCGCAGGCTGTCGCTTCCCGGCCGCGACATGCGGCTGCGTGTACGCAGCACGCCGCAGTTCGATGCCGCGCACAAGAACGCCGCGCCCTGGCTGGTGTTAGTTGGCGGCGTCCTGGCCAGCGCGGTGCTGGGCGCGGCGCTCTGGCTGCTGCTGCGACAACAGGCCTCGCTGCGCAGCCGTGCCGAAGCGCTGGCCGAAAGCCTGACCAGCGACCTGGAACGCCTGGCGCAGGTGGTCCGGCACACCGACAACGCCGTGTTCACGAGCGACAGCGCGCAGCGCATCGACTGGGTCAACGAGGGCTTCCTCCGGCTCACCGGCCACAGTGCGGCGCAGGTCCTGGGGCAGACCGTGGAGGCGGTGCTCGGCGCCGGTGCTGCCGACTCGCCCGCGCGCGTGGTGCTGGCCATGGCCACCGCCAGCGAGCAGGGTTGCCGCGTCGAACTGCCACTGTGGACGCGGGACGGCCAGGAGGTCTGGCTCGATCTCGACGCGCAGCCGTTGCGCGGCGCCAGCGGCAAGCTCACGGGCTTCATGCACATCGGCAGCGACATGACTGCGCAGCGCCTGGCCAAAGTGCGGCTGGAAAGCGCCCTGCGCGACAACGACGCGCTTCTGCGCGTCATCCACATGCACGCCATCGTCTCGGTGACCGACCGCGCGGGGCGCATCATCGAAGCGAACGACGCCTTCTGCCAGATCAGCGGCTACAGCCGCGAAGAGCTCTTGCAGCAGACCCACCGCATCGTCAATTCCGGCGTGCAGCCAGCCGGCTTCTGGGCGGACATGTGGCGCACCATCGCAGCCGGCACGCCCTGGCGCGGCGAGGTCTGCAACCGCAGGAAGGACGGCGGCCTCTACTGGGTGAACACGATCATCGCGCCCTTCGTCGATGCCGAGGGCCAGGTCGAAAAGTACATCTCCATCCGCACCGACATCACCGCCAGCAAGACCGCCACCCGCGAACTGTCGCGCCAGCGCCAGCGCCTGAACAACATCCTCGAAGGCACCAACGTCGGCACCTGGGAGTGGAACGTCGAGACCGGCGAGACCGTGTTCAACGAACGCTGGGCGCAGATCGTCGGCTACACCCTTGCCGAGCTGTCGCCGACCAGCATCGACACCTGGGCGCGATTCACGCATCCGGATGACCTGCGAGCATCGTCGATCGCGCTGGAGCGCCATTTCGATGGCGTATCGCCGACCTACGAGTGTGAAGCACGCATGCGCCACCGCGATGGCCACTGGGTCTGGGTGCTCGACCGCGGCAAGCTCTTCAGCCGCAGCGACGACGGCCGGCCGCGCTGGATGGCCGGCACGCACATGGATATCACCGAGCGCAAGGCCGCAGAAGCTGCGCTGCGCGCCAGCCAGGCGCTGCTGGACAAGACCGGGCGTATCGCGGGCGTCGGCGGCTGGGCCTTCGAGCTGGAGCCGCAGGCCATCCGCTGGAGTGACCAGACATGCCGCATCCACGACTGTGAACCCGGCCACCAGCCGGGCATGGAGGAAGCCATCGGCTACTACGCGCCCGAGGCTCGCGCGGTGGTCACGAAGGCGGTGCAGCAGTGCATAGACAGCGGTGTGAGCTTCGACATCGAACTGCCGATGGTGACGGCGCGGGGCCGCGCCATCTGGGTGCGCACTGTCGGCGAAGTGGAAATGGCCGACGGCCGGGCGGTGCGGCTGGTGGGCACCTTCCAGGACATCACCAGGCGCCGTCAGCTGGAAGCCGAGGTGCAGCGCAACAGCGAATTGCTGGCCAGCGTGATCGAGAACCTGCCTTGCGGCCTGAGCGTTTTCGATGCCGACTTGCAGCTGGTGGTGGCCAACACGGAGTTCCGGCGCCTGCTCGACCTTCCCGCGACGCTGTTCGCTGGCACGGCGACGCGCTTCCAGGACGTGGTGCGGTTCAACGCCGAGCGCGGTGAACACGGGAGCGGCGATACCGAAGCGACCGTGCAGGCGATTGTCGATCGTGCACTCAGCCTGCGGGTCCAGCCGCATCAGTTCGAGCGCATCCGCCCCGACGGCACGCCGTTAGAGGTTCGCGGCGGCCCGATGCCGGGCGGAGGCTTCGTCAGCACCTACACCGACATCAGCGCACGCAAGCGCGCCGAGGCCGAGGTGCAGCGCGTCAGTGCGCTGCTGCGCGGCTCCATCGACGCGTTGGACGATGCCTACGCGTTGTTCGACACAGACGACCGCATGGTCCTGTGCAACCAGCGCTACCGCGACCTGTACCCGCTGATCGGCGAGCTGATGCAGCCGGGCGTGCGCTTCGAAGACATCGTTCGCGCCGGCGCCGAACGCGGCCAGTACGCCGACGCCATCGGCCGCGTCGAGGCCTTCATCGCCGAGCGCCTGGCCGCCCACCGCCAGCCGTCGTCGAAAGTGACGCGGCGCCTGGGCGACGGCCGCATCCTGCGCATTGGCGAGCGACGCATGGCTAACGGCCACATCGTGGGCTTCCATGTCGACATCACGGAGCTCGTGCGCGCCACAGAGGCGGCCCAGGAGGCTTCGCGCTCCAAGAGCCAGTTCCTGGCCAACATGAGTCACGAGATCCGCACGCCGATGAACGCCATCCTGGGCATGCTGGCGCTGCTGAAGAAGACGGAGTTGAGCGCGCGTCAGGCCGACTACACCAGCAAGACCGAGGGCGCGGCGCGTTCGCTGCTCGGGCTACTGAACGACATCCTCGACTTCAGCAAGGTCGAGGCCGGCAAGATGACGCTGGACCCGCACCCCTTCCGCCCCGACCAGCTGCTGCGCGACCTGGCGGTGATTCTTTCGGCCAACACCGCCGGCAAGCAGATCGAGGTGCTGTTCGATGTCGACCCCTTGCTGCCGGCGCGGCTCGTGGGCGATGCCATGCGCCTGCAGCAGGTGCTCATCAACCTGGGCGGCAATGCCGTCAAGTTCACCGCCCAGGGCGAGGTGGTGATCTCGGTGGCGGTGGTGGCGCGATCGGCCGGCACAGTGACGCTGGAAGTGGCGGTGCGCGATTCCGGCATCGGCATTGCGCCCGAACACCAGCAGCGCATTTTCAGCGGCTTCACGCAGGCCGAGGCCTCGACCACGCGCCGCTTCGGCGGCACCGGCCTGGGCCTGGCCATCTGCCAGCGCCTGGTGGCCCTGATGGGCGGCGAGCTCTTGCTCGACAGCGCAGTGGGCCGCGGCAGCCGCTTCCACTTCCGCATCGAATTGGGTCTGGCCGACACGCAGGACGGCGCCGATCTCGCGCCGCCGCGTCCGCGCCAGCCGGTGGCGCTGCATGTGCTGATGGTGGACGACAACCCGCTGGCCCGTGAACTGATGGGGCGCATGGCAACGTCACTGGGCTGGCAGGTGACGCTGGCCGACAGCGGCGAGGCTGCGTTGGCGGCGCTGCAGCGCGAGGGCGCGGCCTTCGATGCCGCCTTCATCGACTGGCAGATGCCGGGCCTGGACGGCTGGCAGACCTGCGAGCAGATCCGCGTTCTGTCCCACGCCAGGGCGACGCCGCTGCTCATCATGGCCACCGCCCATGGCCGCGACAAGCTGGCGCAGCGCAGCCAAGAAGAGCAGGCGCTGGTGAACGGCTTCCTGGTCAAGCCGGTGACGGCCTCGATGCTTTACGACGCCGTGGTCGATGCCAGGTCCGACCCCGACGCGCGTGCGGCGTCCGGCTCGAACTCAGCGCCGACAGTGCGGCGCCTGGCCGGGCTGCGACTGCTGGTGGCGGAAGACAACGCCAACAACCAGCAGGTGGCGCGCGAACTGCTGGAAGACGAAGGCGCTGAGGTGCAGATCGCCGAAAACGGCCTGCTCGCGGTGGAGGCCGTGGCTGCGGCCGAGCCGCCTTTCGACGTGGTGCTGATGGACCTTCAGATGCCGGTGATGGACGGCTACACCGCCACCACGCGCATCCGCCGCGACCTGCAGATGCCAAATCAGCCCATCGTGGCCATGACCGCCAACGCCATGGCCGCCGACCGCGAGGCCTGCTTGGCCGCGGGCATGAACGAACACGTCGGCAAACCCTTCGACCTGGACCACCTGGTGGCCGTGCTTCTGCGCCTGAGCGGCCGTGCGGCAGCGCCCGCCGGCGCACGGCCCG